>Ga0228624_1000344_pt1 | contig 24911 bp, 33 predicted proteins | sample 29DmetaG_FD_182744 | JGI IMG/M metagenome (GOLD analysis project Ga0228624, IMG submission 182744) | Seawater microbial communities from Monterey Bay, California, United States - 29D | ecosystem: Environmental > Aquatic > Marine > Coastal | place: USA: California | collected 2016-10-10 | reverse complement strand
CTCAAGCAGAAGCGCAAGACACCGACTAAAATCACAATCACGAAACAACACAAACAATTATCTAAACTAACCGAAACCGATGCAATCAACACAATCAACAAATCAATCCAAAACGGATGGCAAGGGCTGTTCCCAGATGAGCAACGCAATGGAAAGCATTCTTCCCACTCTGGACAAGCTAATCGAAGCAGCGCCGGACATAGCACCGGAGCAGGTGACGGCATCAATGTTCCCATCCTCTGAAGCTATGCGCGACCATCTCATCAAACGGGGATTCCCCAAGCGCCACGTAAGCAAGCTGGGCGACATGAAAGGCAAGGGCATGGAAAAGGCAGCAGAGTTTGAGTCTAAAGCTACAGGATCAGATTGTATGTTGCTTCTCTGCGGCGACCGAGGCCCAGGGAAAACGCAAATGGCGACTTATTGGGCAAGCAAGGTGAAAAATTCACGATATTTCCGTGCTCACGATCTCATGCGTGCCATCCGAGGCGAGTTCAGCGACGTCAAACAGGACGCCATTGAGTCGAAACAGACAATGGAGAACGCCAAATCGTGCGCGTTTCTGGTGCTGGACGAATACTCAGAGCTTGCAGGCAGTGAATACGACAAACGCACACTCACCAACCTACTAGATCACCGCTATGGGGATCAGAAATCCACCATCATAATCACCAACACACCAATCAAGCAAGCACCAGAGGAGGTAGGCAGAAGCGCATGGAGCCGATTTGAGGAAACTGGCGGCATCATCCACTGCGACTGGGCCAGCTATCGCGCATAACATTTAACACAATAAAAACATGAACATATTCCACAACTGGACACCAAGAGAGATGGCAGCACTCAGCCGAGCAACGGCGAAGCTGAGAGCAAAGCAACCGAAACCAAAGATGCACCCGCAGACAAACGTGCGTGGTTGTTATTACAACACGGCACAAGGCAAATACCTAGTCAACACCTACATCAACGGGGCGCGGGTTTACTGCGGATCAATGATGGAATGGGACACAGATGCTGCCTACAGGATGCAATACGAGACCGAGCGGAAATATTCTAACCAGTTAGCAAAATGAACGCGCGATCAATAACACCAGCCAAAAGAGATATTTCGCAAATAAAAGCGATTATACGCGCCGTATCATCCGTGTGGGGTGTGGAGTCGGAAATCATTCTAGGACGCAGCAGGAGACAGCCAGCGGCATTTGCGCGGCAACTCTGCATGGCGCTCGCATACAAGAAAACACATCTGTCTCTGAACCAAGTCGGCGAGTGCTTCGACAACCGAGATCATGGCACCGTTTTATATGCGATCAAGAAGGTCGATGAAGCGAGTGTAAACAATGCAATCAAACCGCTCATTCAAGAGGTAATTAAGAAACTCAAGCCCGCAGCTTAATCACTATGAACACACGCACTAAATACAAACCAATAGCAGTCGGAATGGGCGACATTGAGCTTGAGCAAGAGACAGCACAAGACAAGCACCAGCAGCGCAAGCAAGCACCTGTATTTAGCGGTGCAATCAATTACTTTCCAGATGCACTCTGGCAAGTCTCTGTATGTAGCAAGAAGGGCAACGAGCAGCACAATAAGGGCGAGCCACTGCACTGGGCAAGGGAGAAGTCAACAGATGAGCCGGATGCGCTACTGCGTCACCTCATGCAGTATCAGCACATGGACGACGACGGCATCTTGCACGCCACAAAGGTGGCATGGCGAGCATTGGCACTATTACAACGCACACTAGAGGCAAGAGGAGAAGCACCATTGAGCAAACACAACCACAACCCACGCAAAGCATGAATGAACCATCAATAGATTTTGTCTACCCAGACGACGAGCCAGCGACCGAGCAGAACCATTACAGAGAGGCCTGTAAGCAGTATATGAGAGTACTCAATATTGTATTATCTTACATAATAGAGTCAGACAGTCCACGGATGGGGGCATGGGCTGTAGCTTATGCATTAGGCGCAGACGCCCTCTGCCAAGGACAAAGCATGACACAAAGGATGAAAGATTTGGGCATGTCTCCACAAGCATTAAGCAAATGCACCAAGGAAGTTCAAAACCAGCTTAATCTAAAAAACAACGCATACACCTATGGAAATACAAAGAACAGACATTGATCAGCATTTGCACAGCGCCATTGCTATTGCTCACACCGAAAGAAAGGAGGCTGTTGCTAGGGCGCGTAACAGCATCAACGCAGCCTTTGAGAAGACAGCAAGGGTTGGCGCTCTCATTGAAAAGGCGCAACAAATACACAGCCAAGACCTGTTTGGCTTCATGGCTGAACACATGACAGCAGAAGAGGTTAAGCAGGACCTATCATTCTATGACGCATATCGAAAACGTGGTGAGCTTATGGATAAGCGGCTACTGACTCAATCAGGAATATGGGAGCAGAAGCAAATGGAATACATGCGCGACGTCACACCGAAACCATCGCCAGGGCTGGTCAGAACAACATCCTCGTTTGTTGGTAAGTTCAATAAGATACTAGGCAAACGACCAGCAGAAGAATGGCCAGCATCAGAGCGCGAGCAAATAAAGGACGTGCTGAAACCGGTCGCTGATTTCTACAATAGTCTGTAGTCACAATGTAAATAATGTTAGAACCAGTTTGGAGATAATTTTGTCATGTTAGAATACTCAAGTGAACAGCTACAGTTAGAGGGACGCGCAAACGTCCATTCTATAGGGGTTCTAGACCACCCCCTACAAGGAGTCTCCTTGGCAGAAGACCACGGCGCGGTCGTCTATACTTATTGTCAAAAAACGCCTCTTTTGCACAAATTAATTGTAATATGAAAAAGCCAACCAACCTCACACAACAACAGCTCGCAGACGACTACAGCGTAAGCACCGCAACGCTTCGCAGAGCGCGGGCAGATGGCGTTGATGTTCAGAACCGCGAAGAGTTCGCAGACTACATCATCAACACGAAAGCGAAGCGACCGCACGCATGGATCAATGGCATTCCATGGGAACAGGACGAGCAACCAAAAACGCCACACCTGGCGACGGAAGCAGAGCACGACCTAATGGCGCAGGTTCGCAACGCCACAAACTATGACACGGCACGCACGCTCAAAACACAGATCGACGGCATCCACAAGCTGAGACAAATCGAGATTCTAGAAGGCGACTACATTCACAAGGATGAGGTCGTGAATGATATGACAAGGATCGGGTCAGCGATGCAGGCAGGGCTCAAACAGCTCTCGGCAGATCTACCTGCCATGCTTGAGGGGTTGCCAGCGGCACAATCAAAAAAAGTTATCTCCAAAGTGGGCATCAAGTTGATGGGTTTACTATCAGACCAATTCAGCAAACTTTACAAATGATTGACCTCTACACGTATAAAGCCCGATGCGTTTCCGTATATGATGGAGACAGTATTACCCTCGACATTGACTTGGGTTTCAACCACTGGATGCTCAACCAGAAGATTCGTCTTTTAGGGATAGACACGCCAGAGATTCGCGGGCCAGAGCGGCCAGAGGGTTTGGTTTCTGCTGAGAGGTTGCGCGGCCTAATTGAAGGCAAAGACGTCCTCATGGTTAGTCATCGAGACCGCACCGGCAAATATGGCAGGTGGTTGGCCACAATCTACTTGGGCAACACTAACATCAACCAACTACTTTTGGAAGAGGGTTGGGCAAAAATTTACAAATAGAACAATGGGAAAGCCAGCACGCAACGACATCACAAGAGATAAGATCAAGACCAAGCCACAGAATGACAAATATGCTTCTGGCTGGGAAAGGATATTCGGTAAGAAGAAAACACAAGAGCAAGAACAAGATGAGCAAAGAGACAGAGACAGCGGAAGTGGTTGCGGTTCGTGATTGGAACGACTGGTGCTGGGACGTTTGCATCAGCTACAATCCAACCTTTGACACAGAGTGGCACAGCTCATGCCAGGCAATCCAGTTCCCACGCGACCGAAAGCCAGAGATTGGTGACGTTATTGAATTCGTCGAAGATCAAATGGTGATTCATGAAGGCAGAGAAGTTGCCATCGACATCAGAGTGATTCGCATGGACGAAGAGGGGAACATCTTTTTAGATTAAATGGGCATCGCACTAGAAGCATTCTGTAAAGCTATCACGCCACCGAGCGACATGGACGTCGTTGAGTGGGCGTGCAAGTATGTCAAGCTGCCACAGTCAGCACGAAGCCCGAACTTCGACATCGACTCGACACCTTGGCTTCGTTGGCCGATGCTACAGATCGCAGATGATGAGAACCGCGAAGTGATTATCATGGCCCCAGTCGGAAGTGGAAAAACGACTATGTTTGAAGGTGTGCTGCCGTGGATCATCGCCGAGGAACCTGGGCCAACACTCATCACCATGCAGACCGATGATGACGCACGCGCTTGGGTCGACACCCGCTTCCATCCTTCACTGAAGTCAAACGATTTAGTTGCGCCCCTTCTACCCAGTGGAAAACAAAGGGGTAATTTTAGAAAAGGGGAAATCCTCTTTCCTCACATGGTGCTTCATGTCGGAGGGGCTAACCTTGCCAACCTACAATCCAAATCTATTCGATGGGTGATTTGTGATGAGGTGTGGATTTGGAAAGATGGGATGGTTGAGGAAGCACGCCGGCGAACGCATGACAGGTGGAACAGTCGCGTGGTTCTAGTCTCACAGGGAGGCAGCGAGGGTGACCAGTTTGATAGAGCTTTTGAAGATGCATTGATTCACGACTTCTGTTTCAAATGCCCATCATGTGATGAGCGCCAAACGTATCAATGGAAGCAAGTAAAGTTTAAGCACATCAAGAACGAGGCAGAAGAGTGGGACTGGGAAGAGATCAAGAAGACAGTCCACTATGAGTGTGCCAACGAAGACTGCAAAGAGAAGTTTGAAGACAAAGCAGAAGTCAGACGCGAGCTATCAGCAAGCGGCGAATACATCAGCCGCAACAATAACGCCAAGCCAGGACGCATCGCAGCAACCTACCCAGCAATGGCAGTCTGGTGGATTGACTGGAGCAAGTTGGTCATGGAATGGATCACAGCACAGGACGCACGCAAGCGACTCAACATGGCACCATTGCGGCAGTTCATCCAGAAGCGACTGGCGCAGTCATGGGTGGAGCCGAGTGAGACGGTGAGCTTGAAGGGAGCGACCGACGCATACCAGCTCAAGGAGTATTTCAACGGTGAGAAGTGGGAGGAAGAAAACTTCCGCTTTATGACAGTTGACGTCCAGCAAGATCACTTCTGGGCAGTTATCAGAGCATGGAGCATCGAGGGCAAGAGTCGTTTGCTTTACGAGGGCAAGATTGATGAGTGGGAAGGATTGCGAATGCTACGCGATAGAATGAAGGTGCCTAATCGGTGCGTTTTTGTTGACCGTGGATACAGGCCCGAGACAGTCGCGCTTGAGTGTCGCAAATCACAAACGCCCAACGATCCCAATCCGTGGAACTGTTTGCTTGGTGAGGAATCAAACGGCTACGCCTCCAAGGTTGGCAAGCGTCGAGTAATGAAACCATTCAGCTCAATTCAACGTGCTAGAACAACGGCAGGGCTTTATTATAAATATTGTAAATTCTCAAACTTACTTGCAAAAGATACGCTATCAGCATTGATGCGAGGCGAGGGTGCAGGCTGGCAGATACCAGCAAACCACCGCGAGGAATATCGCAAACAGATGGAGAACGAGCGCAAGGTGGAAGTTTCACCAGGCAAATGGCGATACAAGGTAAGCAAGACATGGGTGGGAAACCACCTTTGGGATTGTGAGACAATGCAGATCATAGCCGCCGCTATTTACAAAGTATTTGCATTTGATGCACACGTCGAGGAGGAGTAGTTGAAATGACTATCATTTATAATGGCGATTGCAAATGGATTCATCGGCACACTTAGGCGTTATGGCGCCCGCAGTGATGCAAACAAGGCTCAACTCGAAACATGGCTTGACGAAGCCATTGAGGAGATCGCCCAGAACAAGGGTGGCGATGTTGTGAGCGGCTCAGCCAATGGAGCGTCATTCTCACAGATGGCAAACATGACCGTTGCCGAATGGGCAAGCGCACTCGACAGAGCTTTACACATGATCGAGAACAACATCACAAGCCTTGGTCGCAGTTACGGACAATTCTAAGTTATGCAGATACTAGACAGCAACGGACGCCCGACAGAATACCAGCGCAAGCTAGTAAGCAGTAGCGACAGATACACACGCGGAGCACCATGGATGCCCGACTTCTCACGCGATCTTGATGAGCTATTTACGCAGAACGATCATCGTGCAACGATGTCACAGTCGCGCGTTATATTTTCCAACTTTGGAGTGCCACGCGGTGCCATCATGCAGAAAGCCGACGGCGTAGTCGGACGCGCATGGGAGCCAGAGTTCAAAGGAGTTGACAACGAGTTCGGAGACGCAGCAAAAGAATGGCTACAAAGCTGGTTTAGCGTTTGCTCTGTGCAAGGTTCGCTCTTTGACTTTAGAAAACTTTTACACCTCGACAGCATTGCCATCGACAGAGACGGCGACGTTTTTGTTTTACTGACTGAGACGAAGACAGGCTACCCACAAATTCAGCACATACCGGCGCACAGAGTTGGCACACGTCAATCAAGCGTCAAGGATGACATTCTTATTGTTGGCCCGTATCGTGGCAATCGCATATGCAATGGAGTCATTGAGAACCGCAACGGTTCACCTGTTGGCTATTGCGTGCTAGGCGACGAAGCAAAGGGCGACAGATACATCGACGCACAAGACATGGTGCATATTGCTGACCCACAATGGCACAACCAGAGCCGAGGCATTCCAGCACTCAGCCACGCCATTCACGAACTACGCAAAGCCAAGACATCTCAAGAATGGGAGCTCATGGCACAGATGATGGTTTCTAGTCATGCACTCATTGAATATTCAGAGACAGGTGGCATCGACTTGGATGATCCATCCGTATCACTCACAGGCGAAGTCACAGACGACAACAGGCTAGCAATACAATCTTATTCTGGGGGCATGGTTCGCCACTTTAAGAGCAACAGTGGAAGCAAGCTCGAAACAATAGACCACTCACGCCCAGGCGACTTATGGGATCGTTTCCAAGATCGTATCATACGCGAAGCACTCGCAGGCATACCATGGCCCGTCGAGCTTGTGTGGAAAGCTGAGAACGTCACAGGCACAACCATTCGCAACATACAAGCACGCGCCCGCGCCAGCGTCGAGGCACGTCAAGACGTTCTACGCAAGCCAGCACGTCGCATCGTAGGCTGGGCGCTATCCAAAGCCATCAAGCTTGGATTGCTACCCGCATCCGACGACTGGTATAAGTTTGATTTTACAATGCCTCCAAAGCTGTCAATCGACCCGCGCAACGACTCCAAAACGCAAGCGGATGAATACAAGTTGGGCGCTATAAATATGACAGGCATCTTGCAAGAGAAGGGCAAGACGCACAGCGAGCATATTCGCGAGCGTTGTATGGAGATCATTGAGCGCAAATCAATCAAAGAAGAAATGGAAGCAAAGTTCGGCGTTGAGATCGACGACAGGGAAATGCAAATGCTGACACCAAACGAGCAAGCCAACGCATCATCGCCAGCACAAGACGGCGAGACAGACGAGGACGGAGATGTTGTTGCAAATAACGACTCTAACTTCGAGACGCTGAAAGCCAAGTTTGACGCTTATGGCGTCGCGGTAAGAGCTGGCGCAATCACACCATCGAAAGACGACGAAGATGTCTTCAGATCAGAGGGGGGCTTACCACCAATGTCTGAAGCAGTTATTGGCGCATGGACTGAAGACAAAGGATTTAGACGACCCATCACGCTAGTTTCTGGTAGCTCAGAGCCACCAGTTGCATCAAACACCGAACAAACAAACAATAATGATTCCAACGAATAACAGCGCATTCTTGCGCGGAGCTTGGGCGATAACCAAGCCAGGAATGTGTGCATTGCTTAACAGCATCAAGATGGCACACAATAACATGAACATGGACGACTTTTTCGTTACACGTCGAAGCATGACGATTGACGACAACGGCATCGCTCACATTGATATCAAGGGATCATTGCTAGACAATGCCGCGCCAATTTATGAGATGATTGGCTCAACCGATTATCGCACATTGCGCAAAGAGATCGCCGAAGCACAAGACGCCAAGGCAATCATGTTTAATATCGACTCACCTGGTGGCACGGTCGCGGGTTTAGAGGAAGCCAGCGAAGCGATTGCTAGCAGTGCAGTGCCAACAGTTGCATACTGTGACGGCATGAGCTGTTCAGCAGCTTACCACCTATCGGCAAGCGCAGACAACATCGTTGCAAGCCCAAGCGCAGACGTTGGCAACATTGGAACCGTTCTCTCATGGTATGACGACAGCGCGTTCATGGAGTCAATCGGATACAGCCATGAGGTCATGACAAACGAGGGTGCAGACTTAAAGGGCACATTCAGAGACACACCGATGACCGACAGCCAGCGCGAGTTCCTGCAAGAGGAGACAAACCGCATCGGCGAAGAATTTCAACAACACGTATCAGCTAACCGCCCGAACATTGATAGCGAGGTTTTCCGCGCTGGATGGTATCACGGCACACGTGCCGGCGAGCTTGGTTTAGTTGATGCAATCGGCAGTCAAGCGGGTGCATATAACATCCTATTGGCAGCAGTAAGTTGAAATCGCAATAATTAACGTAACTATACAGACCAACATCCATGAAGATCTTTAATACAGACAACGAAATGAAGGAACGTCTTGAGGCTGCCACAACCGAGAACACCGAGCTATCTGAGCTTGTTGCTCAACGCGAAGGTGACATCAAGGACATCACCGCCAACTTGGCAGAGCTTTCTGCCAGCATCGAAACATTGACAGCCGAGCTTGAGGAAAGCAAAGCCGCTAGCGCATTACTTGAAGCTGAAAAAGCTGAAGTTGCCGCCGAGCTTGAAGCAAGCAAAGAGGCACAAGTCGACTTCGATGAGAAGGTCAGCAACGCCGCACTTGCACGTATGCAAGAGCTAGGAGTTTCTGAGCCAGTAGCCGTCGCAGAGAGCGACGAAGAAACTGACATTTTCGCGCAGTATCGTAAACTGCAATCAACCAATCCCAAGCAAGCAACTGAGTTCTGGAATGAGAACAAAGGCGCATTGCTTAACCTTAACAACTAATACCTAATACATTATGGCTAATAGCACAACAGGCATCCAAGACGACATCATCGCACGTTCCGTCTTGCAAGGCTACACCCAGACAATCGCTCCACTTGCCGCTTTTGCGACAGACTTCAGCGACTCCGCAGCTAACCCAGGCGACCGCGTAAGCGTTCCTCGTTTGAACTCAGCTATCGACGCAGCACTCGACAAAGCAGTCGGTGGTGCATACACCGTTCAAGACATTGATTCAGACGCCGTTGAGGTTGTTCTTAGCAATCACAAGTATGTTTCTATGGGCGCAGACGACATCGAAGTCGAGAACAGCTCAGCACTTGTGCTTGAGCGTTACGGCGTTCGTAAGGGCAACCTACTTGCCAAGACTGTTCTTCAAGACATCTGGAGCGAAGTCACCAACGCCAACTTCGGCGCTGCTTCCTTCACTGGCCTTGCATCAACATTCGACGAAGATGATGTTGCTGACGTTGCAGAAGACTGCGACAGCGCAGACTGGAATCCAGAAGATCGTTACCTCGTTCTTTCACCTGCTTACATCACTGCACTTCGCAAGGCTGGAGCAATCAAGGACACCAGCGGATATGGCTACAACGCCATTCAGAGCGGTGACATCCCAATGCTTCACGGCTTCAAGATCATCATGTCCAACGTAATCCCAGACAACGGTGAGAACCTTGTTGGATTTGCTACCGACGGCAACGGCATCGCATCTGCTTTCCGTTATGTCGCACCACAAGGTGGCAACAAGTATTCCCGCGCTGAGTCACTCGTTGGCGAAGGTGGACAGACACTCGGACTACGTGACTGGTATTCAGAGGACTACGGCAACCGCCGCATTGTCATCGAAACCAACTACGGATACGAGACTGGCCTCGCAGCTGGAATCAAGCGTTTGGTATCTGCTTAACCCTTAACTGCATAATACAATGGCGAGCTACTCACTATTAATCGGCACCAATGGTGCTGAGAGGACGCTGATCGCATCCGGTCAGCCTGTGGAAATCCGCAGACAGTTCAAAGATGTAAGTGCTGACGACGGCTTCGAATTGGTCGAGGTCGTCGACAAGCACCAGGGCAGAATCAGGCACCGCAGATTCGCAAAACCTATTGCCAAGAAAGCCGCCAAGAAGGCGAGCAAGAAGGCAAAGAAATAATCACCGCAGACAACCATGCTTATCGTAAAGAACAAAGACGGCAACCGCATCCTGGCGGCTGAAGGTAGTCCCGAGGACATGGAGAAACAGTTTGAAACCCTGCGGAGGGATACAGACTTTGACACCATCGAATTGTGCGACCGCCGTGGCCGATTGTTCAAGCAAGAGCTGGCACCTGCAAAGCCTAAAAAAAAGGCTAAGAAAAAAGCTTCTGAATAACTATATTTGTTGTTTCATAGCATAACCCAGAGCGGGAGGTTCTTAACTGGGCCTCCCGCTTTTATTATAATCATCATGAACATCCAAAACAAAGTCAAAGCCGTAATGGGCAACGTATTAGGCAAATTAGGTGCCGAGTATATCACAATCGGAAGCGAGAAGATTTCAGCTATACCGGCTGAAGTTGATCACGACCGAGAGCTAATGGGAGGCAGTCGAGAAGAAAGGGAGATTGAGTATCAGTTCCCGACAGTCGACAAGCTCAAACTAAAAAAGGGCATGGCAGTTAAAGCGCAACGCCGAAGCTGGAAAATCGACAGATTCCAACGCGGGCGAGCAATGACAACCGTCACGCTGATTGAGCCAAATAGAATCGAGGACTAATGGACGTATCCATCGAAGTCGAGCAAGACACACTCAACGCTTTCAGTCGTAACATTGAAAAGCTTGTGGCTTTGACGGGTAAACCTGTGGAGAGCATACTCAAACAGCAAGGGCGACTGTTTGCTGTGTCTGCGGCTAAATACACGGAGCGATATGGAGACACTGCGGCAGTCGGCAAGAAGCACAAGAAAGATGTGGAAACATCAATTCGCCGCATATATAAACCAGCTCGCACAGCTATACCTCTGATCAGCAAGCGATGGGGACAGAAAGCAGGACAAAAGTTTGCAAGCTACATTAGACGCAGGGACGTTGGGAAGGCACAAGACATGATAGACAAGGCCAACATTGGCTTCTATTACAAAGGCAGAGATGTGAAGGCGTCAAAATGGGACGGAGGCAACGCACATACCAGATGGATAAACAAGAAGGGAACAGCACCCGTCAGACTTGTTTTTGAGGTTCAAAAGCTTAACCAATACATACGCAAGAAAAAGCTTAGAGTTGGTGCAGCAAAACACGGCTGGGCAAAAGCAGCTAAGATGCTAGGACACAAAGGAAGCGGTCGTGGGATGCCTAAATGGTTCGCCCAAGGCAGCGGGAAATTCGGAGAGGGACACAGAACAAGAGGCTTCGGCAAAGTTACAGGCAGGGGATACAAGGCAGAACTCACAGTCGCCCATTATGGCAACTATGGATTTAGTCGCACGGGCATGAACGGCATTTGGCGCAGTCGCACAAAAATCATGATGAAAGACATTAATCGCAAAATGCAGGCGGTTCATAGAAAAAGATTCAAATAACAACCAAGTAACATGGCAACTATCAGACAACCGACAACCAGGAGCGTCGAAACGGCAATCGTCGCACATCTCAAGAAATATGCCGCGCTTAAAGGGTGCGCTGTAATCGCAAAAGGAGACGCCTCAGAGGCTCCAGACAAACTACCTTGCATCGTAGTGCATTGCTCGTCTGCACCGCGTCACGCGGACATCATCGGCTTCTATGCGCGTGATGCTGAGGTCAACGTCACACTCTACGCAGACAGCGAGCAAACGACAGAATCACAGTGTGAGAAATACGCAGGTGACATGGAAACTTGCCTCGACTGGGTGGATGGACTGAAGACACAATTTAACGCGCCAACAAGCGGTCAAGATTCGCGCAAGATTCGTGGCGTGTATCTGCATGAAATAATCGACTTCGGCACAGAGTATGAAACCGAGGGCACCATGTGGCAACGATCAGCATCAATGACATTGGTCGTGCAGGAAATAGACGAATAGTTGAAATCACGCTTCTTAATAACACCAACCTTCAATTCATATGGCAGCAGTAATCAAAGGAGAAACTTATGTTTTCGGCATCGAATCCGGTGCAGTAACAAACGCAGTTCTCACATCCATCAATTTTAACTCAGAATTTGCCAACACAGGCCAGGTTCTTAACGAAGACGGGCAGATCGTTCATGAGCGCATGGATGACTTGCAAACCACTGGAAGTGCTTCAATGCAGTTCACAGCATCCAATACAATGGACTTGACCGACGTAGGCAACGTGGATCAGTTCACATACGACGGCGTGACTTACTATATCACAGAGATCACGAAAACCAGCACGAACAACGGATTCGCTGAGATGAGCTTCAATTTTGAATATGTTGACCACACAAGCAACGCCGCTGAAACACCCTAATCTTAACCTAATTTAATATAATGGCAGCAATTACCAAAGGCACACCCGTTTATGTATGGGGAACCGACGAGACAATTACCAACGCGAACGTCACGAACATCAGCACAACCAAATCATATGGCAACGTGCAGACAGTCGTGAACTTCCAAGGTAACGAGATCGAGAAGCGCATGGATGACACAGTTGAGACTGGCACCGTGACACTTCAATATCAAGCAGCATTCGCACCAGCCACCGCTGGCTCAAATATCACATTCCCAGGCGCTGGTGCATCCGGTGCCGACGTAGTATTCTTTATTACAGGCATCGCAGACAGCCACACCAACAACGGCTTCCGCGAGACTACCTATAACATCAAGAAGACTGAATACATCACGAACGTGTAACGATGGAATGGATGACAGGTTTTTCAAGGCAATCATTGGCGCCTCAAGTCGTGTTTGCGGCTATGAGATAAATGCGCTTAGCCCTTGGCATCACCTAATCCTACAAGCTCTCAACTCGCCCGTATTGGTTCCCGACGAGGAAACGAATGCGGGCGATTTGCTTTTATTCTTAAAAGTCGTCAGTTGCCAGTGGCCACACACGCCCAACCTTAATGCAACCTGGAAAGATCGCCTCTGGTATCGTCGCTTGAAAAAGTCAAAGATATTACTGCGCGAGCTAGACAAGCTGAAAGAGTGGCTTGAGGCACAACTGTCATCACCGGTGCTGTGGCAGAAAGAAGACAACGACACAGGCAGATCATTGTCATCTCCAAGCGTGTTCGCGCTCGTTGTAGGCCTAGTAAGCAAGGGCAACATGACACTTGACGCAGCATGGAACATGAGGATCGCAGAGGCTCGCTGGTATGACGTGACACTAGCTGAACTTAATGGCGCAGACTTGCGCATCGCATACGAGAACGAAGACGAACAAATCAAAGAGCGGTTGCAAGAGGTTGACGAAGAAACAGCCGTAACAATAGCAAAACGCAACCTCAGCCAACAAGACTTCGAGCGTTGGCACAAACAATTTAAAGCTAAACAGAAATGAGCAACAACCAAGTAGTTTACAAAATCCGTGCCGATGGCAAGGGATACGTCAGAACCTTGCAGAAAATGCGAGGTGACACAAAGAAGTTCGGCAATGATGTCAAGGGTGAGATGACAGGCATCAGTGGCGCAATTAAGGGTGCGTTTGCTTTTGCGGGTGTCAGTGGTTTAAGATCAATCACGCAAGAGTTCGCCAATATGTCAAGGCAAGCAAAGATGCTAGGAGTCAACGCTGTCGAGTTCCAAAAGCTGTCAAGGGTCGCGGGTCAGTTTGGACTCACATCGGAAAACCTTGGAGACGCAATAAAAGATCTTAATGTCAAGATTACGGACGGAGCACTAGGCGCCAAATCATATGCCGAGGTTTTTGCTTTAGTTGGGTTAAATATGGAGGAAGTCAAGAAAATGACACCAACCGAACAATTTTATGCATTTAGTGATGCAGTAAAAGCGACAGGTGGCAACCTCTCGAGGTTTGGACTGGACGAAATAAATGACCAAATGTTCAGAGCTGGAGAGATGGCATCATTAGGGAGCGAGAAAATCAAAGAGATGGCAGCCAGCTACAATGTATTGTCACAATCGCAGCTCGATAGTTTAGAGTTTGCTGAAAGAGGTATAACAAATCTAACGGACAAATTCAAAATCATGGTTGGCGAGATCATGTCTAAATATGCACAAATGGCAAAAGAGCTTGGAATCATATTTGACAAACTCAACAAGCAAGCAGGGGGAGATTCAAAAAGCTTGCCTAGAGATATGTCTAAAGATTACGATTTTGAGTTTGGTAAGGGATACACACTAAAATCCAAACCAGAAGAAAAAGGTAAAAGCGATCAAGGCTCTGGTATTACTGATCCAGAAAAAGAGAAAGAAGCAATCAAAAAAGCAAGTGAGGCCCGTGCAGAAATACTCAAAGAGGAGGCAAAACAAAAGGCTGAACAGGAGAAACGAATAAGGGCAATATTGGATGACGAGGAGAAGCTTCTTAGAATACAAAACGAAAAGTTGAAAATAGAGGCAGAGATGGCGTCTCTTGGGGAGAGGTTATTTAAAGATGGTGCCACCGCAGAAGAGTCACTCAAGCTTGCACAAATGCAAACTAAGTGGGAAAAACTACAAACAGAAGAGCAGGCAAAACAGCTTGAAATAAGCGAGAAAAAGCAAATAATCGACGAGGCAAACATCAAGCGCAAAGACGCGCAAATTAAAAGAGACAAAGAGGCAACAGAGGCAAACAAAAAAGACATTGCCGAGACTAGCCAAGAGCGAGAAGAGCTTGGCATGACTGACAAAGAAATACTCGCCCGCAGAGAGAAAGAGTTGGCACAAAAGGAACAAGATCTCATTGCATCCCAACAACGTGACAGCACAGATGTGATGTCTGAGGCTGATGTGGCCAAAGCTGATAAATTAAAAAGCGAGAAGGAGCTTGAGATTGAAAACCTCAAAAAAGAAATCAAAGGCTTAAAAGGTGGCATATCAGAAAAAGCAAAAGGCAAGGTTAAAGAAGCAGAGGCACAAGAAAGCGAAATCGCAGCAGAGCGCAAACGACGTGAAGAAATGGGTATGTCCGACGAGGAAATACTCGCACGCAGAAAATCCGAACTAGCACAAGCCGAGGAAGCATTTGCAGCATTGGGCGAGGACGCCAACAATGATGGTAAGGTTGATGAAGATGATGAGATATTCAGAAACAAAGCCGAGCTCGACATTGAGCGACGCAAGTCAGAGATTAAAGGACTAGAGCAAGGTTTACAACCTGGCGACCCACAAGCCGGCGTCATTGCATCATCACTGGCAGCCATTGGTGGCGGTGGTGGCGTTGCATCATTTGGCAACGATCCGATGCTTAACGAGAACAAGAAGCAAACCACCGTCTTAGAGGGCATCAAGCAAGCCATTGAGAATCAAAACAGAGGCGAGGAAGTGCTACTGACACCAGAACTATAAACTTACAACAACAAGACAATCATGAGCAGAGTGGACAAAGGAGACATTGATGGCAACGTCATCATGCAGCCAGATAGGAGCGTCAGCGAGAAGAACGACGGCACGCTTGAGGGGCAGATCGTTTATAGATGCGACAAGGCATACATTTCATCGTTGCCAGACTTAGGCGACCCGCATCCAGATGATGACAGGCTTGAGTGCTACGACATCAACAGGACATATAACAGCAACGGTCTGGTGACGGCAACGGCGTCATTCTTCGGCTTGGTGGCATCAACAACAGATCCAGTGATCACATATAGTGGTGGGCAAAACCAAGAGCCGATAGAGACGCATCCGGATTTTGAAACTAAAATAGGAGGCACATATAATGCACCACTAAACGGGGCAAAGTTTGTGACAGACGAAGGTGAGGCTGACTACAAAGCCTTTATTGGTTTTATTGATCCAGATTCAGATTCAGAGATATTAGGCACTGAGTATTACTTGTCTGCGTCCACAAATATCACGCTTTCATACTGGACGGATAAAGCACCGTCATTGAAAAACAGAATGAGGATTTATCCATACATCAGAGGCATCAACTCGTCACAGCTTCGAGTGCCAAGCGATGTGAAAAATTTCCTCTTGCTCGATACACCATATCGCCAAGTCGGAAGTTTCTTTCAAGTGACCGAGCAGTATCTTGGAAGCGGGCCAGACGGATTTAGTTCACTAATCTACGATTAAAAATGCCTAGTAAAAAATACAACGGAAACTCACCGCTTCAAGGTCTTCGCCTTGGATCATTTGCAGACGTAGAGCTGGAGGTCGCCAAACGATCACCGAGGCAAGCGCTTACCACCGGCATCATACAGACACCAAGCGGCGCGATACACACGCCAAAGCGCAGGCGCAGGAGCAAGGCAGGCACAACCCACCCCTGGCGCGTTTCCCTGTCAAGTGATGCAGGCAATTACACTGCACGCATACTCGAGGGGCGCATCTTTGACGGATTATTATCTGTCAATGAGATAGCATTCGACACACAGGTCGTGGATGGTGTCGCTCAAGCCGTCGGGCAGAACAGCCCCGTGGATGTGAATGATGTCGTGTGCATCAAATACACATACGCAGCAGACGGAAACCCTGCCACGATTAAGTTTACAGTGCAACCAGCTGGCGTTGATTTCGCCGACTGGGAGGCAACAGAAGAAACAGGTGACCCTGCAGTTGTTACCGCGACATTTTATCCGTTGGCGAAGATCGTAGACAAGGACGACTCCACGCTAGAAGTTCAACAAATGGCAACATCTCATCTGGTTGTTGTTCCAATATGCTACAACGGGCAAGACTTAACAACATTCACTCCTCATTAATGCCAACAGCTCAACCATTCACTGCGATAGCTAGACGCGGATCTGGTCTCGTTCGGTGCTTGCCGCGCGTTGATGTTGATGATTTCCACATTTGGACAACACTCGGCACGATCAACAAAGACAGTGGAACACCAACCGAAGATCAAAGAAACGAATCCATTAGAATCTCTAGGACGCGAATGTTTGATTTGCATTACAACTGGCACACCATCAAAGGTGCATCTACTATTACCGCCACGGACACAGAAGAACCTGCAAACAACTATCAGCGAATCGTCACGGATTTAATATACAAGGGGGGTGATGATTGGGAGGGTGATGATATTCAACCCAAAAAGCGGGTTTGCAGGGTTTCTTTTAAGCGACTCAAATCCGACCCAGATAGTGGATTTTTTATTGGGCCCGCCACTATTGGCACGGTTATACACTTGAGCGACTTCGAGGCAATGTATCTCGATGACGAGTTCATCGGTTATGGGCTTGGCTATATTCAATCCGCAAATGCAAGATTTGCGCCCGTAGGTGCAGAGGCAGGGGCTGGCACGGGAAATTTCACATCTGTGTGTATTGGTGGTTACGAAGATGCTGACCGCAGTGCCCCATGGACGAATCCATCCTCAGACTATGATATCGCAATCACTACGCTGACGAACACCACGAACAGCGATGAATATCCAGTAATATGCGAAGCGGTTGCGATTGGCAATGGGACACGATCCGCTGATGCCAGCACCTTGAATGCAACTGCTACCGGGCAAAATGGAGAAAGCATCAGTATTTCCGCTGCGTCACAAATAGACGGCATTGAGTCGTGGACGTATTAATTTTTGAATGGTTGAAATCGCCATAATTAATGTATGGACTACATTGTTGACGTTGAGAACAAGCGCCTAGTTTCGAGCTTTTTAAGCACGCGCACAAGCACGCCAGAATCTGCTGTCTTTGGTGACACGCCAGACATCAACGTGCGATTCGTTGAGAGCAATGATGAGGGTGTCGACCTGCCTTGGCGCTACGTTGATTTGACAGGCTCCAGCATCCGTGTGGCAATAGGCAACCCAGGTGGCGACCCTACAAGCGGAACATTTACACTTACCTTCAGCGGTGACACGACGACAGCACTCAACTACAACGCCACAGCGGCAGAGGTTGACACAGCACTCAACGCATTAGCATCAATGGTGACGGCTGGTGGTTGCACTGTTTCACAAGTATCAGCTGGCTATCAAGTAACATTCGACAGCACAGGCGATCAAGCAATTATCACAGCAACGACTGACAGTCTGTTCCCCGCATCCAGTGCATACATCTACGAAGCCACCACGGGCGATGGAAGCACCAACGAGGTGCAGGTGATAACTCTTGAGGTTGACAACGCCGCATATGTTGAGCTTACCACAGACATCGCTGCACCATCAGCCACGGTGACAGTCGTCCGAGACGGCGTGACAGACACCACCAGCGAGCTTCAACGCGTAGAGATCGACGGCGATCCTTACCTTGGCACGTGGGCAATCACAATCGGAGGCAACACAAGCTCAGCCATCGCAGTTGACGCATCACTTGCAGACATCACCACAGCCATCGAGGGCATCACAGGCATCGGTGCAGGCAACGTGACAGTGACTGGTTCAAGCTTAGATTTCACCATACAATTTGCATCCAGCTTGGGCAACGTAGGCACAGCAACGATTGACGTTGCCAACCTCACAGGAGCCATCGGCAAGACTGGAAGCATTGACCTCAACACCAATCAGTTTCTTGAGCTCTTAGGAGGCGCATCAAGCACGACAGCGACGCTTGAGATTGTAAAATACAACACAGGCAACAGCACCAGCGACACAGTTTATCAAGGCAATATCACCTGCAGGCAGGATGTGATTCCAGACACGCCAGCAAGTGCCACACCATTCCCATCATACGCGGCAGCATCACACACGCACACAGAGAGCGATATTACCGACTTAGGCACAGCCACAACGCTCAACGCTGACACCAGCCTGGTGGGTAATGCCTGGTTCCTCGATGACGACACAATGGCATCCAACGACGCTGAGAAGGTGGCAAGCCAGCAATCTGTCAAAGCATACGTTGACACACAGATCAGCGGGCTTGGCAGTGTGATGGAATACAAAGGTGCATACGACGCAAGTGCCGACCCAAGTGGCACAGCCGAGACTGGCGACACTTACACTGTCACCGTTGCCGGCTCTGGTGCCGCATCATACTGGACAACAGCCCTCGAGATTGGCGACGTTATCATCGCAGAGACAGACAGCCCAGCCACTGATGCCGACTGGACGGTCGTGAATAAGGATTTAGACAACGCTAGCATCAAGGTGGCATACGAAGCGAACGCAGACACCAATGCGTTCACTGATGCTGACGAGACGAAGCTTGACGGCATCGAAGCCCTTGCAGATGTAACAGATGAAACCAACGTCACAGCAGCTCTTGACGGAGCTACTCTCACGGGCGTCACCGTAGCGGGCACAGACAAGGTGCTAGTGCAAGACGTTGACGACAGTGACAACCTCAAGACGGTAACAGCTCAAAGCATCGCAGACTTGAGCGGTGGAGGCACACCAGAGGGCACAGCGATTCTTTCAACAGGTGAAACAGTCGGCAAGCTACTGCAAGCCGATGGTGACAATACTTGCTCATGGGTAGCCGCTCCAAGCGGCACACCAGAAGGCACAGCCATTCTTTCCACAGGTGAGACTGGTGGCACAAAGTATTTACGTGAAGACGGCGATGGCACTTGCTCATGGCAGGCAGTTGCTGGCGGTGATGTTATTAACGACACCACGCCACAGCTAGGAGGTGACCTAGACACGAACGGTAACGCTATTGTGACGCTATCCAATAACAATCTGGAACTATCACCCAATGGCACCGGTGACGTTGTAAGCACCACAAACTCCACCATTCAGCGCAACGGCAATTTTTCTACCGCGGGCGACGCTCAAGCAGCCAGCTACGTTCTACGATGCCAGACAACAAGCACAACACCAGTCACCATGACGCTTGACGGGGCAAGTGCAGAGATGACAATGTCAGCAGACACTACATGGGCATTTACTGGCACAGTGGTTGCACGCAGAGGCACCACACAAGACTGCGCTGGGTATAAGATCGAGGGCTTAGTTGAGTATGAAGACGCCAATGGCATATTGTTGCTTGCTTCAACAGTTACCGCAATACATGAAGACGATGCCGCATGGAACGTCACTATATCAGCAACAGGCACAAGCCTAAGACTACAAGCGGTCGGTAACACGGGCGAGAACATCAACTGGGTCGCAAGTGTTCAAACAGTTCAAACCACTAACGCAACAGAATACTACTAAGATGAAAGCCAGCATCGTCATCATCGCCTATAATCACCAGCGTTGGCTGGCTGACGCGATAGACTCTGCACTTGCGCAAAAAACCAATTTCAAATACGAGATTGTGATTGGTGTCGATGTGAGCGATGACAGAACGCTGGACGGTGCTCTGCAATATGCCAAATTTTACGACAATATCCGTGTTGCATACTCCAGCAAGAGAATTGGAGGCAAGCACAACCTTTCCAGATCATTGGCATTGGCTAAAGGTGAATACATAGCACTAATGGACGGCGATGACTTTTGGAACTGTAAACACAAGTTGCAAGATCAAGTTTCGTTCCTTGAAAAAAACAAGGGCTATTCTGCAAGTGTGACACAAGCAGAAATTGAGTATCATGGGTATTTTGACAAACGATTCGAGAGCAACTACTGTCGCACACAAAAAGACTGGCATGGTGATGACGTCATAACAACACCCTCATTTGCAGCCAACTCAAGCATCGTCTTCAAAAAGGATGACGTGTTCCCAATGCCACAATGGTTCTTTGATATGGCATGGGGCGACTCAGCTCTGCGTGGAATGTTGGCTTCGAGGGGCAAGTTTCATTATTTGCAACGCAAGGCCACAACATACAGGTGCAACACATGGGGCGCCCTTCACAAATTGCGGGAAAAGGGTGAGGCATATATGAAAAAATCTTCCAGACAAATCCTTGAAAACGTGGCTGAATACCGTCAAAAACTCTTAACAACCTAATGGACTATAACCTTATAATCGACATCGAGAACCGCAGACTTGTTGCGGGCTTTGACAGCACCGAAGCTGGCGCGCCACCTGCACCAGTATTCGGCGACCAACCAACGGTCAACGTGCAACTGGTTGAGCCGAACCATAACGACGCTGACAACCCTTGGCGTGCTGTCACGCTTACAGGGCAAAGCATACGCGTTGGCGTTGGTAGCTTGGCAGACGCAACACCAAGCGCATACATTGAGCTGACCGACGACTTAGCAAGCGCAAGCGCAACAATCACAGAGATTCGCGCTGGCGTGCTTAACACGACCAACGAGCTTCAGCGTGTGCAGATACTTGACGCACTTGCTGGCAACTATACGCTGACTATCGCAGGCGAGACAACGAACAGCATCGCGCTTGACGCATCGCTGGACACGATCAAATGCGAACTTGAGGGACTAGCCAGCATCACAGCCGACAGCGTATCAATCACAGGAAGCTCGACAGACTTCAATGTTGAGTTTGCATCATCGCTTGCAGACGTTGGCGCGATTACCGTCAACCTTGACAACATCACCAGCAGAGTAGGCAAGACAGGCACGCTTGATTTACACGTTGAGGAGATTCTGACATTGCTGGACGGTGAGACAAGCGTCGAGGCAACCATGGAGATCGTTCGCTGGACGACGGCTGACGTTGCCGGCGAGACAGTTCTGCAAGTGTCTGTCACAGTATCACAAGATGTGATTCCGGACACAGTGCCAAGCACCACACCATTGCCAGGATACGCCACCATTGACTTGGATCACATCAATCAGAGCGGTGCAGCAGTTGGGCAGATTCCAACGTGGAACGGCACAGAGTGGGCACCTTCAACTGTATCGGGCACAGGTGACTTACTCAGCACAGCCAACCTTTCCGACTTAGCAGACATCCCAACAGCACGCACCAACCTCGGACTTGGCACAGCGGCGACCACAGATGCAACAGACTACGCAACGTCAGCACAGGGCACGCTGGCAAACTCAGCACTGCAATCGGCAGACATCGACACGCTGGCAGAGCTCAACGCCATTGTGGGCGATGCAACACTCGACAGCTCAAGCGACGCACGCACGCCAACGGCACACACGCACACAGCCAGCGACATAGACGCAGAGGCAAGCGTGGATGGATACGTTCTCACATCAGACGGCGCTGGCAATGCAGCATGGGAGGCATCAACAGGCGGAGGACCAGGCGGTGGTGACGTCACCAAAGTCGGCACACCAGTGGACAACCAAGTTGGTGTCTGGACTGGTGACGGAACGATTGAGGGTGATGCAAACTTTACGTGGAGTGGCACTGATTTTTATGTTGAGGGCAACACCCAGATTTGTAGCTTAGATACTGGTTCGGGTGCATCTCCAGAATTGTCTCTTAAGAGAGATAGCGCATCTCCTGCAGATGGAGACTACCTTGGGCAAATTAGATTTGACGGCAAAAATGATACTGGTGGCAATCAGTTGTATGCCAAGATTACAGGCAAGACATCGGATGTTACGAATGGCACAGAAGATGGTTTAATCGAAACCGCCGTTGTTGTTGATGGAACAAACACAATAGTTTCACGCCAGACAGGGGATGCTTTAAAACTCATAAACAATGTAAGCCTCGAGGTTGCAGGCGACATCACAGTAACAGGCACAGTTGACGGCGTAGATGTTGGTGACAGAGATCACGATGCAGTTACTCTTGCAGGATCTCCAAACTACATCACAAAGAACGCTAACCAACAGCTCACACTGCATGATGTTGACTTAACCAGCGAGGTAACTGGAGACTTGCCAGTTGCAAACGGAGGCACAGGAGCAAGCGACGCAGCAACAGCACGAACCAACTTAGGCGTTCAGAGCGTCATGGGCTTCGCACTATCAGACGAGACAAGCGCATTGACCACAGGGCAAAAGATCGCCACGGATATGCCTGTGAGCATGAACGTGAAGCGAGTGTATGCCAGCGTTGGCACAGCAGGTGGCACAAGCGCAATCACTATCGACGTTGAAGACGAGGGCGTGACAATACTCAACGCAGTTGTCTCAATCAGCGCAGGTGCGAACAACGCCGAGACAAGCACCTTCACAGGCGCGGCGAGCAACTACCAGCTTACAAAGGGCGACGCGCTAACCATCGACGTTGACAGCATCGACGACGGCACAGCTAACGGCTTGAAAGTTTATCTCATCGGCGACATTACAGCATAGAATCATGGCAAGATACACATATTACAACACAGCAACGCAGACAGTTATCGCCACAGGGCGACCATGGCCCACGGCTGACGGGGTAAGCACACCACCGGAGCTAGACGCAGACGTTGCGCTTCTTGAGGAGGTGCGGGCAGACAAGCCAACATTCGACCAATGGACGGAGAAGCTTGAGAAAGCTGCTATCGTCTACGACGCGCAGGCAGGCACAGCGACGCAAGGCTGGAGCGTGACAGCACTCACACAGGCTGAGATTGACGCACGCACACCAGAGCATTATGAGACAGACGGAGGCATTAAGATGGCGACAGACTTGCAATCACAAGCAGCGTTCTCCAACATGATGACATTGCTGAATGAGGCAGGCATGGCAGACGGCGACATGGTGGCGATTAAAGATTGCTTTGGCGTATCTCATCCGCTCACCGTGACGCAGTTCCGCGCTGACGCTGTGGCGTATGGTTTACATTGTTACAATCTCTTTCACAGCTAAATGAATATAATTAACCCATATCGCTTCGCTGGTGCTGGTTTCACCGACCCAACCGACATCGCTGGCTTGGATCTTTGGCTGGATGCAAGCGATTCAAGCACCTTGTTTGACGCAACCACAGGAGGTAGCACCCCAGCAGATGACGCTAAAGTGGCACGATGGGAAGATAAGAGCGGAAACGCTAATCATGCGATACAGACTAATAGTAGCTTTCGACCCGATCGCAGGGTGTCGGAGGTGAATGGGTTAGACACAATAGACTTTGATGGTGGCGGTGATGAGTTGCTTGGTGCTTCTGATCTCACAGCGAGGCAGACAGACGACAAGACTGTGTTTGTTGTAGTGGCGGCAGACGTGACTGGCAATGATTTCCCGTTTTGCTTATATACTAACTCTGGCGCATCAGCGGGGCAAGGTGGAGCTGTCAGTGTTGAAGTCGGATATAGGGTAAATACCTTAAAATGGGTTAGCTCAACACCTGCCTCCACAACGTCTGCAAGCATTATCAGCCTAACCCAATCGGCGACAGGCGACCTATACGCTGCTGTATCCATGTGGTTGGATGGAGCTAGTGTGACACGCACAAGTGGCACAGATGGTTCGTTTTCTGACAGGAGCGCATCATATGTTGTGGGCGAGTCTGGCACAGGTGGAAACTATAATGGAGACGTCTGCGAAATTATCGTGTATGACAGCGAGCTATCAACCGCAGACAGAGAAGCAGTCGAAACCTACCTTGCTGACAAGTGGGGGATAACAATCTAATGAAACTACCACAACCAGAGCTCCACACATACTTCGACGAGCAACTCGGCGAGCGTGTGTATTATGCTTGCGAGCCAATGGCATTTGACAATGGTGAGAGCCTGGTGGTGGTGCCGTCCAACTTCATCAGTGATGGACTGAGCATACCTCGCATCTTCCAGAGCGTGTTTAGCAAGTCACCAAGCTACATTTTCGCGGGCATTCTGCACGACTGGCTTTACAAGATACGCCCGTGCAAGATTACACGCAAGCAAGCCGATAAGCTGTTCTTAGCATGGATGAAACTCTATGGTGTCGGCTGGTTCACAAGGCACACAATTTTCCGTTCCGTCAGAATCGGCGGGCGTCGTTCGTGGAGGCGCACTTTTCCACGA
>Ga0228624_1000323_pt1 | contig 26151 bp, 30 predicted proteins | sample 29DmetaG_FD_182744 | JGI IMG/M metagenome (GOLD analysis project Ga0228624, IMG submission 182744) | Seawater microbial communities from Monterey Bay, California, United States - 29D | ecosystem: Environmental > Aquatic > Marine > Coastal | place: USA: California | collected 2016-10-10 | reverse complement strand
TTTATGAGTTATAAAAAATTAATAAGTTTAGTAAGTTCTTAATATTCTTAATTTAATATATTTAAGTTCTTAATAAGTGTAGTAAGTTCTTAATATTCTTAATCACTAAGTTAATAAGAACTTAATATACTTAAAGAGAGAACTATATATTATATTATAATTTATAATGACTGAAGAACACAATGACTACACAATTGCAGTATCTAATCAAAAAATTTATGAGTTTTATAATAAAAACCCAAATGTAGACTTTGAAAACGTCAATTTATTATTAATAGATTTTATGGATTCAATATTCAACAACATGACAAATGATTTAAACAGTAATATTAATTCTCAATTGCTATCATTTATGAAGGATAATCAAAAGAAGATTGAGAACATTTCAACCTCATTGAATGCGGTAAATCATAATGTTACCAATCTTACTACTGATATTACTAATAATATGGCATTACAAATGAATAATATGAAAAAGGAGTATATCGATGATTTCTCGCAAATCATTAATTCAAATTCATTGAGTAGTAATGAAAAAATTAGTTCTCTTATTGATAAAAGCAATTCTATTCTTGTAGATAAGACAACGCTGATATTAAATGACATTATTCCAAAGAATCAAGATACGCTTCAAACACAAATTAAAGAGAACCTCAAAGAACTTCATAATAGTATAACCAATGATACGTATAAATTAACTGAAAATATGAATAATAAAGACGCACAAACTGATTTTTTAAACAATATTGAGAACAAACTAAGTACGGTTATACAGAACATACAACAACCATTATATTCTACATTATCAGCATCAGAAGAACGACTATCCAATAGTATTAATAATATCAAAGAAACAACTCAATCATCAGTTAATACGCAAGATAAGTTATTTGTAGAACTTGAAGGGTTCTTAGGTAAATATAAATCATCTACACATAAGGGTAAGTTCGGAGAAGAACAATTATCATCTCTATTAAATAGCCTTTATACCAATGCTGAAATTACGAATACTACGGGGCAGAAAGCCGCAGGGGATTTTCTTATGAAAAGAGTTGATAAACCCGACATCATGATTGAAACCAAAGAATATAACTGCAATATTCCAAAAGAAGAAATATCTAAGTTTATTCGTGATATTGAAGCTTTAAATATGTCGGGAATTTTCATTTCCCAACATAGCGGAATCGCATTTAAACAGAACTTTCAAATTGATATCAATAACGGTAATATTCTAATATATATTCAGAATTGTGATTATGACCCCGATAAAGTCCGGTTAGCAGTTGACATTATTGATAATTTATCAAATAAATTGAAAGATATTAATATCAATGACGAGAACATTAACATTTCAAAAGACATTCTTGATGGTATAAATGATGATTATAGATCATTCATTATGAATAAAGAAACATTGCATACTATCTTGCGAGATTTCACTAAGAAAATGAATACCCAAATTGATGATTTGTCTATGCCTAATTTGGATAGGTATCTTGAACCCAAATACGCATATGTTAAAGATAGAGTGTTTAAATGTGACTTATGTAATGAGTTTATCGGAAAAAATAAACAAGCATTATCATCGCATAAGCGTGGTTGCAAGAAGAAACATGAGATTACAGTTGATACCCCCACATTATGTGTTGAAATTAATAATAATTCTTCTGATGAAGGAGAACTTTCTTTGTAAAATATATATATGACGAATAAAACGGTTAAAAAAAAGTCAAAATCAAAAAACGGTTTAGTGAAAATAGATGTTATACCGATGTTGAACTGTAAAAACTTGAAATATGGGTGTGATGTCCGTGCTAAAAAATACACATGTTACACGCATACAAAATATAAGAAAAATAAAAGAAAAGCAGACATCATTACCTTAACCCGACGTAAAAAAGGAACACGTAAATTAAAAAAACCGGTTTTAAGAATTACTGACTGGTATGTTTGTCCTTCTTATAAAAAATAACTACTTCACGCAAATTATTTTTATTATGATATAAACGTTTTCAAATTTTATATATCCCATCATACTATATAATGTCCGATTCCAGTTATAAGAAATGGCAGATTAGCATCTTCTCCGCGTTCATATTTGTGTTAGTGATACATCCTTACACCTACCAGTTAACACAACAAATATTTGGTAGCATTTTAGGCAAGATAGCAGAAGCAAATGGTTGCCCCACAACCCGTGGCTTAATCCTTCATACACTTGTCTATATATTATTGGTTCGTGGGTCTATGGATTTGAATCTATTTTCAAAATAATGATTCAATATATTTTACTATATTGAGAACATTGACAACTAAAATCATAAAAATGTATTGGATTTTGATGATTTATTGATATAATTCGGCAGAATGTGTAATCTACTTTGACTGTTTCTTTTTAGTTTTTGTTCTCTTTGTCTGTTTCTTTTTCAAAACTTTCTTTTTTTTCTTTGTGGCCCCTCCCCTTCGATTACGTTCTATTTCAGATAAAATATATGGGTCATCTAATTCTCTTAAACTACGTTTTTTTTTATTTGTTGTATTTTTGACCTGTCTGTTTGCTTTTACTACTTTATTTTTATTTGGTTGCGTGTTTTGAATAATAGGTGGTTGTGGAAGAATTGGTGGTTGCGTGTTTTGAATAATAGGCGGTTGTGGAAGAATTAGTGGTTGAACGTTTGGTAATTTTCTATTAATAGAATGATGTCGTTTTATAGATTGTTTTCTATTTAAAACATCTATAAAAGATTTGTCTGAAATTAGTATATTTTTTTTCGGTGAGTTCTTGCGTTGATATCCTACTATAGTGTCATCATTTATATTATTCGCAAATAATCTCATAAATATCATTCTAGATGCTGACACTTGATCGCCAGTTAATCCCATTCGTAATTCATCTGAATTATTATTAATACTACGAACTTCTGGAGATTGAGAATTTTCATCTACACCTCCGTTTTTTGTTAATACGTGTATTTCTTGTCCCCAATCTCCTATACCTTTCATCATACTTAACCCCATAATGTGGTATCTGACATTTCTAAACAAGTCATTATATCTGGCAGTTTGTGAGAGGATGTGACTACGACGTTGAATCGGTTGTTGTGATACTTGAGTGTATATATTTAACATTTTGTCTATTATGGCACGTAATGAATGTTTTGCGGATAAACGTGTCTCTGATTTATCAGCATATAAATCTAAATCTTGGTCTATGGTAATAGGTTCAACCCCTTCTTTTCCTATAGTAGCAGATAGTTTAACCATATTATTACCGGATTTATTAGGTATAAATTTAACGTTATAATATAGATCTGGTTCAGGTGATTGCTCTAACACCAGATTCATCGAACTTATTATTTCTGGTTTTTGTATTGTATTCCCATCTTCTTTTTCGGTAAATTTACATTTTGCCATTCCATCTATTATAGACACAATCGGACAATACTCATAATCGCCTATATTGAAACTGTTGAAATCGCCGTCGGCAGCATTATTTACAATAAAACGTTCTTCCGAATTCTGAATATAATCACGCAATCTAACTATATCGTTTTTTGTAACTATATTTTCAGGATAATATTCATTAACTACAACTCTTATCGCATCTAAGGATGATTCGTCAATGGTGCTAGTACTATACCACTTAAAATCAGATAAAATGCCAAAATAATCATTTATTTTATGCGAATAGTATTTTTCAAAATTTTCTTGTAACTCATATAAAATCTCAGTTTTAGATATGTTAAAATATACGTTTTTATATGTAAGCCATAATAATAATATTTCACTATTTATTAATTGTTTCATGGATGTTGTTTTTGTATCTTCATTCTCATTTAACAAATAAAAATTAGGAAGAACTCCTTTCTCTGAAGTTTTCGGTAATAAAGACCCAGTATAACTCAAAAAATATCTAATTATTCTTATCAATACGTTTTGCATTAGATATTTACCACCTTGTTCTTTCTTATTTCCACCTAATTTTCTTTTTTTGTCAATTTGTATATTTTCAATATTGTCTTGTGTAAAGCAAGTATCAATAATTAACTCAATTGATGATTTTATATTTCTAAAACGTTCGTCAGCACCGGATGTATGGTCTTTATCTGGGTGTATTGGACGAATAATTTTATTTTTAGTACTGCGAAGAATTGATAGAATTTCATCATTAGAACGTGATAATATATTATCTGTTAGATGAGTTATTTGAATATTATTTGCGATTGAATTATTATCTTCAATATATGAATTTATTTTAGTTATAGCATCTGGTAAATCCCAAAAACTTTTACACGTATATTTAGTATTATCGTTTGATTGTTCGGATAATACAATAGCATATAGATTTTGTTTAACTTTGTCTTCAATTTCATTTATTTTACTAACAATATCTATAGTAATCGATGATTTTTGTAAAACAGGTAACAATTCTGGTTTATATATGGTATGAACTACAGACAATGAAGACCATTCAGAATCTTTTAACATTTTAATAGCAGGATTAATTATATTTTCTTGTAAAGAATCAAATGAAATAGCATCAATATCTGGACTTAATTCATCATTTTCTAATAAATCAATCGCATATAACAAACCATCGCTAAATATTTCATTTGTCAAAGAGCCTACAAAATCATCTACTATTTGTTTTTTATATTCTATAATATCAGTATTATTGTCTGTGCTAACTATTTCACTTGGTTCTATATCAGAATATTTACGTTTTTCTCCTCCAGTAATTATAATTGGTCTATCATTTACTAGTCTCACCAATTTGGTAAATTTTTTATTAATATCACCATCTGTTCTTAGACCCGCACTAAAGTCATGCCAAGGGTCATGTGCGAATATACTCAAAAACATATATTTCATACCAATTTCATCTAACTCAACATGGTTGTTATCACTCATAATAATATACAATAAGCAAATATTAAATAAAATAATCCATAAACCATTATCAATTCAACTTATCGATTTTTATTTTGATGATTAGACACTACTACCTCTTCCGATGGGCCACTTTTGTATTTTGAATTTTATGGTTTATAAAAGATAAAATTGAATAACTTGGTGATTCACTGTTACTGATAACAAAATAATACTAATAATAGTAACAAGCAATCAAAATGGAACAAGTAAATCAGATTACGCAACTCGCTATTGACACCGATAACAAATGGTTTTTACAACACGATATTACAAAAATTGCGTTGATAGATTTAAAAGTAAAAGACGAGTGGGAAACCCTATGGAAAGATGAAAGTGTCAATGCTGACGAAGTCACATGTACGTGTAATATACCAGATACAAAAGCTCTTTGTTGTTATTACTGCGAGATAGAAGTTGACCGACACCTACAAATTGAGGAGTTAAAATTATCTAAATCGCAAAATGGCATTTATAATTTTGAAAAAGATGAATATACTAAAACACGCTGGATTACACACGTCATTGATGGTAAAATTCAAGGGTTTATGTTAATAAAATGCAACGGGGGGATTTTTCAACATAAAGGATTTACTCACGAGTTAACATTTGCGTGTGTAAACCCGAAATATAGACAGATGGGTATATTACAAGATATGGTAAATCAAATACCCAAAGGATGGAACATTTGGTTGGAAGCACGCAGCATTCAAATTCCTAATATAGATACCATATGGCAAAAGTGTGATTTCACGTATTATGGAAGAGTAGAAGGACGTATAGATATTACAGAATTTATTTACCAAAAACGCACATAGATTAGATTAGGTATCACACACTTAAAACACAAAAAATAAAAAAGACTGTATATAGTCTTTTTTATTTTAGAGTAAGGAGAACATTGACACTAAAATCATAAAAATGTATCGGATTTTGATGATTTACTTCGAAAATACTACTTTTAGTTGTTGTAAAGTGATTTAAAAATTATTATATGTATTATAACAATCATGCCAAACGAGTGTTCAAATCGTGTAACTATTACATCTACAAATGAAAGCGATATTACCGATATTTTACAAGAATTTTATAAATACATTCCGAATGTTATTGTAAACCAATCCAGCAAATTAGGTATAAGACTTGAATTTATAACTGCGTGGAAACCCGATATCCAATTTATTGATGAAATTGTCAATAAATACCCGTTATCATGGATAAAAAATGAATGGATTTCAGAAGATGGCAAATCTGGAATTTGGGTAGGTAACAAAACTAATATTAAATTTATGGATTGGGATGACCTTTCTATTGAAGAAGAACACTTCTTTTTTCACGAAAACACAGACAACAATGCATCTCAAATACTCAAAAAAGCAGAACAAACTATACAAAAGGAATTACCAGAACACCTTAAAAATGAAATATATCATATATACAACCATAAAAATAAGTAACAGTTCACTACTAAAATAAAAGACATTATTCTTTTATTTTAGTTCTTTCTAATCCATACAATTACGTCCATCTTCATAACAATGTTTGTTATGTAACGTCCAATTGCCAGGTATAGCAAAAGCACACGTCTTTTCAATACCTAATTGATTTTCACCTAACACTAAACGCATGAATCCAAGTTCTCCCCAATAACTACCCCATGAGTTACGGATTATCCAATACTGTTTATCAATGATGGCATCATACCCCCAGCCAACTACTGAAATAATATGATTTATTGTCTTTAATTTTTTAGGAACATCGAGAACACCACCATTATAATCATCAATTTCAGCAGCATTAATACCACATGCTATAGGTCCATTCTTGTATATTTCAGCCATCATTTTATCACTACCACGAACAGCTCCATAACTTGCTACTGTAGCGTTTGGGTAATATAAAATAGGGTTGCATACTCCCCCACGGTTACTAAATGTATTGCATGTTCTACAAATGTTATTTGGAGTACAAATAAAATCTTGTTTGTTTTTACATGCTTCCTCATTTGAGTCGGAACTACATGCCTGATACACCATACAATCCTCATATGGAATAGAACCATACTCGTGAATAGCCTTATATGTAGCTAAGTGGTCGCCCCCGTTACAAGAACCACCCATCTGACAATTCAATATGAATTGAATACTCAAATTTATATCAGGCCACGCAGCTTTTCGCATTATCTTTATTCTATCTGCTAAAGAGCTAACACTACCATGCGCCCAGCAGCTACCGCAATATACGGGTATATGTTGATTCAGACTTTTCGTTAAATAATTCACACCCTCTACGTTAGACCATGTAAATGATTGGGGTAATTCGGTATCCATACTATGCATTACTTGGTATGGCTCCATATCAACTGTAGGTACATATTCATTCATTCTTGCTGTAACACCAGCTATGAGAAATAAAAACGATAAAAACATTTTATATAGGTGTTTATTTTTATTTTCAAGTAAAGTAGAAAATTGATTTCTTTTGTTTTGTGTAAAATAAAAGAAATCAATATTACAAATGGCAATCGCTGAAGCAATTATTATATTTTTCGTGTTGGGGGTGGTATTAGGACATATAGCATATACAGCACGTAGGTCATAAATTATTATTCAAACAGTGGTACGCTATATGCGTTTGTTTATTATTTTTATTTTCATGCTATAATACAATATGAAACCACAAAACGAACCTATTACAGATACTAATATAGTTGAACGTCATTTAGATAATAATAATAGTATAAATGAAAACCAAACTGATATCAATAACTCTATTTATAAACTCATTACATCTATACCTATCGTCGTTAGTCTTATCATCACATACATTATTGAGTATGTTCTCACTGTTATAAACATTATATATGGACCTATACATCGGCAGTATAATTTACTTACTACCCCTATAGAAAGTACGCATCTACAAATCGAATAGAAAGAATATCTACCAATATAGTAGAATTCAGCACATGGAAGAACCTACCAATATCTTTTACAAAATTTTTGAAATAATGAACCATTACGAGAACATATTAGACAATAGTTCATATGAAGGTGATGATAAATATACCGAAGGAGACGATTTCTTTGCTTTTTTGTTTAAAAATATGAAAAAACAAGAAGCAGCACACGAAAAAGCAGACAATACCGAACAAAATCCGGAGAAAGAACCGGAGCCTGTCCCAGATAAAGAGTCTGACCCCGAACCTGAGCCAGAAGTTGACATAAATCCGATTATCAAATCATATATTAAAAAATGTTACAGGAAAATTGTTCTGAAATGCCATCCCGATAAAAATAAATCAACGCATAATGCGGATAAGCTCTTCATTAAATGCCACGACTATTACGATAATGGGTTTTTAATTGGATTATTATACATTTTCTATTTATACAAGCTTTTGCCACCAGCACCATTAAATAATACATCTCCTACCGAACCTGATGATAATTCAAGCATTCTTATTGACCGAATATTTAAAGAAATACGAATGATACAGGATAAACTCACACAATATGATTCTCAAATGAAAACCCAAGCAGAATCGTCTTAAATATTCTCATAAAACAATATAATATTTTGAATTTATATATTATATTGTAAAAATGCCTTCAAAAGAACAAAAGAAACGCGATAAACGAGAACAAAATGAACTGAATAGAGTCGCCGAACATCAAAATTATATGGAAGAACTTGAATGGGAAAAAGGTACTGATACACGCGGGATTGAACGTAAACAGCAAAAAAGTGACAAGCAATTTGAAAAATTACGACGTAAACAGGAACGACAAGAATTACTCGATGAAGAAGTATCAAAAAATTGAAAATGAGAACCATCATGTATAAGTTGCAACCAATATATTAAAAGTATGTCACCAACTATTTCATGCCCCCATTTTTCGCAATCCCGCAAAAAGTTACGTGCTTCTCCGTACTCATTCTTGAACGCATTAACTGATATATTAGATAATGTAATCATGTCTGCATATACCATGACTGTCCGGGTACAAGCTCTAACTGATTCTATAAACAACGTTCATACCCTTCATTATTGTGATGACTATCAACACGGGTTTAAGAATATAAAAGATGAAGGTTCAAGTAATCCATTTAATTTCGGTCATATGAAGGACGGTCATAATGATGACGCTGAAACCTCTGAATTCGGTACTGGACTAAAGTCAGCAGCAGTATGTTTAGGGAACATATTTACAGTATATACACGAGTTATAAATGGAGATGATCCTGAGTTTTACAAGGTAGTCTTTGACTTCATGGAAATGTCTTCTCGTGAAGATCCGAGTCGTTCTTACGAAGCAACCAGTTTCAACCTCATATCAGAGGACGAATATAGAGAAGTCCATCCATACGAAACAGGCTCATCTATATATTTCGGTCAATTAAGTAATATGGTTAAGCATGTCTTTCAAACCAGAACTTTTAACGATAAGATAACTAAGCTTATTGCTGAAACATATCCTGATATTATTAATAACAAAAATATATCGGTTGGAGTTAATGGTAACTTCGTTCAAGTTCGGCCTTTGTCCGATATATTCGATGACCCGCGATGTAAAGAAGCCATAATAACTCATCATGTTAGAATACTCGTTCAATCCGGTGTTATTGTAAGAATTATTATGCAAAGAATCAAACATAATAATGATACATATCACGAGTTTGATTTTAAAAGTAAAAGACTGATTGCTATTAAGACCAGACGAAAATATTATGATATTCTTGATAATGCTAATTCAACACTCATTCATACACTCAAATTTAGTTCAACCACTGGGTATAATCCGGAAACTGATACCTATCTATTGGGTTCTAACATGCCATTCAATCATATTAAGATTTATCGTTACGGTCGTCTATACGATACGGTTAATTATAATATTGCAAAGGATGGCTATGCAAATCATATCGCCCACAAAGTAGAATATGATTCAAAATTTCTGAATAAGTATATTGGCGTTCTATTTAATCATAGTATTGATGCAAGAACTAATACTGTGTTAACTGATTTACTATCTGTGCTTCAACGAGACATGGCTGGAAGGCACCATCTACATAAAGATAAAATTAAAGCCCGATGGCAGTCAGAGACACAAGAACCAGAACCTACATCTACGACGGAACCGGAACCTACATCTACGCCGGAACCGGAACCTACATCTACGACGGAACTGGAACCGGAACCTACATCTACGCCGGAACCTACATCTACGCCGGAACCTACATCTACGCCGGAACCGGAACCTACATCTACGCCGGAACCGGAACCTACATCTACACCGGAACCGGAACCTACCTCTACACCGGAACTTAAATATGAAGATAAATTAGTACAAGAAGATAATACAGATGGTTATAGTTCATCCGGTAGTGAGTCGTTGGTAAACGCACAACGTATGGTATCTTCCTTCGTCAAGGGACATGTTCTTGGTGAAGACATTATTTATGAATGTAAAAGTCTGATAAACGAATTAGACAATGACATGCCATATACGAAAGAATATATATCCCTTTATAATCTTATCAGAAAAATACGAACAAAATAAACACAACCCCCACAAATAAAAATTATGTATATATTGTTTTTTAATCTAATTTTGCAAAATGGACTCGATGAAGAAGTATCAAAAAATTGAAGTTGATAACCATCATATATAAGTAACAACCAATAATACAATTATTAATATCCAACCCTATAACATGGAAAACACTGTCACACAAGTCCTTTCTCCCGCAGAAAAATTGTATCAAAGTCATCTTATTAACGTAAAGAATTACCAACGCAGAAATCCAGAAAAAATGAAAGCAAAAGCTAAGCAATATATGAATAAGCTGAAGGAAGACCCAGAAAAATATGAAATATTCTTAGAGAAAAGGAGGGACTATTATAATAATGTTGTCAAACCTAAAAAAGAGAAAACACAAACACAAATTAAATAGTTTTACGCTGAAAATAAAATAAAATTACAAAAAAGAATTGGTTGAGAATTTTGAAAATGGACATAAAATAAATGTCCAAAATCAACTTTGCCGATATAGAATTATATTTGGAATTATTAAAATTACGTTTTACACCATATTGCTGTTATTTTCATTTTTTATTGTAAAAAGTTGTTACCATACAAAAATTAAGTATATTACGCTAAATTGACTTAGAAACTTTTATGTTAACATAATATAGCAACTTGTTAACATTTAGTAATCATTATGTTAACGGATAAATTGCCTGTAGTAAATTCTAAATATTTTTGTTCGAATTGTGACTATTATACTAACAAATCCAGTAGTTATAATAAACACTTAACCACACGCAAACACATCGAAGCAACTAACGAAAATGTTGCTACTGATACATTTGAATGTAATCTATGTAATAAAGTGTATAAATCACGAGTCGGTTTATGGAAACACAAAAAGACATGTAAAGAAACGACTGGTTCACAATCCATTCCAACCAATATGTCAAGTATAATAGAAAATCCATCATTAGTTATAGAGTTGCTGAAGCAAAATCAAGAATTCAAAGACCTTATCTTAGAAGAACGTCGCGAATTTCAAAAGATAATTACCGACCAAAGCGCAAAAATGATGGAATTGGCGGGTAATATAGGTGGTAATAACCATCATAATAACAACACCACCAATACAAATAGCCATAATAAGTTCAATTTAAATGTTTTCCTCAACGAACAGTGTAAAGACGCAATAAGTTTGAAAGATTTTGTTAAAAACCTGGAAATATCCATGGAAGAGTTCATTGAAACTGGAGAAATCGGATTTGTTGACGGACTATCGCAGGTATTGATACAACGAATCAATGATATGGATATTCATGACCGACCTATTCACTGTACTGACTTAAAACGAGAGACAGTATATATCAAAGATGCGGATAAATGGGAAAAAGACGCAAATAAAGAGAAATTCAGGAAGGCAGTTAAGGGAGTCGCATATAAAAATGAACGAATGCGTCCAGTTTGGTATGCGGAAACGCCGAATGTTGACGTTCTTGGTTCGGAAAACTGTGAAAAGTTCTTCAAATACTCAGCTGCGGCATTAGGTGGATATGGAACGGAAGAAAATAGGGAATTTGAAAACAAAATAATGAAAAATGTTCTCAAAGAAGTTACTATTGATAAGCAAATGAAGATTGAATAATATTGTATATGATATAGATTACAATATTATCGTTTACATACTGTAAGCGGTTACAGTAGATTTTATTTTTCGTGTTTTACTTGATGTTTTATTTGGTGATATACTTTTTGCCTTCGTTTTGCATAGAGATGGTGATTTTCCTACGTACGTTTTCTTCATATAATAGTATTCTTCGTCTATTTTTTTACCTAAAAGAAACTCTTTAAAACCATATTTCTTATAATATTCCAATAAAAATTCGGGTTCCCCATGTTCGGGAGATTTTTCCACATATAAATATAATCCATTTACTTTTTTGTATTTGTTCATCAATGTAGTTCTGATATATTTATCTATTAAGTCCATTGTTTGGATAACTGGACTTGTTGTTTTTTCTAAAATACGCTTTGAACGACATACTTCATTCAACCATGGTTGTTGAGTTGGCAATACATCTTGTTGACTCATCTGAATAGTAGCAGACCCTCCATCTACAAATTCTTTATAATCAACAACTCCTTCTCTATATCCTAATGTTAAGGCTACTGCTACTGTTTTTTCTGTTGTTGCAGTAAACAAATCATACAAACGTTCGCTATTTTCATTGTTTTCGTTCTTATCTTTAAAACATATTTTTTGCATATTTGCCACTAAATCAGCCAGTTCATTCAACTTGATTCGTTCGGGTAAAAAATCACACTCGTATTCTGGTAAACACATCCTGGATGCGTTTTTTTTGGAACGATTAATAATGTATATTGCGGAATAATAGGTAGGATTACTCATTTATATTATATAGACAAAAAAGAATTGACTGAGAACTTTGAAAATAACTTGTATGGAAGTATGTAAAACTTTATTAATTAAGTAATTTATATAATTTAAATAATTTACGCTGAAAAAGTAAAAATATGTACAAAAAGAATTGGCTAAGAATTTTGAAAATGGACATAAAATAAATGTCCAAAACCAACTTTGCCGAGATAGACTTATTTTCAGTATTGTTGAAAATGGCATTTTAGACCATAATGCTGTTATTTTCATTTTTTATTGTAAAAAGTTGTTACCATAAAAAATAAAGTATATTATTCGGGTAATGATTTAGAAAGAATTATATAACCTTAAATAAAGGTTCAAAAGGTTACTAAAAAATGCCAAAACAAGTGCCAATGTATTATTGTGAACCATGTGACTTTACCAGCAGTAAAAAAAGTAATTATGAAGTACATATAACTACTGCTAAACATAAAAAGATTACAAATGATGACAGTAACCAATCTATAAAAAGTCATATATGCCAATGTGGCAAAGAATTCAAATATCGTCAAGGGTTATCAAGACATCGAAAGAATTGTACTCATCACTCAACACAAGAAAGTACAGATACGGATAAAGACGACAAGTACGATATGTTATCAAGCACAATAATGATGTTAGTCAATGAAAACCGTGAATTCAAGCAATTGTTGGTAGAACAAAATGCAAAGATGATGGAAATGGCAGGAAATATGGGCGGACATAACCACCATAATACTACCAATACAAACAGTCACAATAAGTTCAATTTAAATGTTTTCCTGAACGAGCAATGTAAAGATGCGATGACGTTAAAAGATTTCGTAAAAAACATGGAAATCTCCATGGAAGAGTTCATAGAAACTGGCGAAATCGGGTTTGTTGATGGATTATCACAAGTATTGATTCAACGAATCGGTGATATGGATATTCATGACCGACCTATTCATTGTACGGACCTGAAACGAGAGACAGTTTATGTAAAAGACGCTGAAAAGTGGGAAAAAGACACCAACCAGGAGAAGTTCAGGAAGGCAATTAAGGGAGTAGCCTATAAAAATGAACGAATGCGTCCAAAATGGTATGCTGAAACCCCCAATGTGGAGATTCTCGGCTCGGAAAACTGTGAAAAATTCTTCAAATACTCGGCGGCGGCATTAGGTGGATTTGGAACAGAGGAAAATCGTGTATTTGAAAACAAAATAATGAAAAATGTCATGAAAGAAGTGACTATAGATAAGCAAATGAAAATCGAGTAAATTAGAATATGAAAATCAAAATAAAATTGATAACCCAATTAACAATGAACTATTAGTAACGACCATTGTTAATTATGAATTACTATGACACACTCTGTAATTGTAGCCAATATATAAATAAGGAAAATATAAAAAACATATTCAACTTCTGTATTACGAATTTCGGCATATATTTATTATGGGTAGTCATGCATTATGTAGCATCACATATGTATGTGTATTGGTGTGTTCCAGCTACATTAATTGGTATACTTATGTCCCCGTTTTTAGTACCAGCTCCTCATTGTTATGGACTACGATGGGCTATTTATCATGGTGGAAACAGCATTATAGCAATGTGGACGATGATAGGTATTTGGTTACTCGGCCGTATATTACCATTAAAATCGGAATAACATACAAAATTGAAACATAAAAAATAACGCATTTGAAACCAAACAACTAACATGATACCAATAGAATCAGACAATCTAATCAATAATAACACATATTATATCGAATCGCATGGTCCAACTGGACGTATAGCCAAACTGCGTGGTGTATTCTCCAAGGATGGAGAAAATTTACATCGTTTCGACAATGTCATCCAATATAAAGATGGAAACCAAATAAATGTAAGTTGGTTCCATGCTCCAACCGTATTAAGTTCGGATGGAAAACCGAATTATTATTGGAAATACTTTATCCCATGCGATACACACATTAAGAAAAAGGTAAAAAAAATGGATACTGATATATTATTAAACAAAATGATTTTACTTCGCCAAGCATATAGTCGACGAATAGGTGACCCAAGTACAATTATGGGTATGACGCATATGAGATTTGGATTATAATATTAAAAATAACACTATATATTCACCTTTTTTTATGTATATATTATAACGGTCAGATGCCAAAAACAAAGAAGCTTAACAAAACGAAGAAGCTTAAAAAAACGAAGAAAGGTAAAAAGAGAAGTAGAACAAACAAAACACAAATAGGTGGTAATTTGAATACAAAGTTTATGGACGCAATAATAGAAGATGATTTACCTTATATAAAAGAAAATATAATCAACATCACAGACCTTAGTTTTGAAAATAGTAGCGGAGATACCCCTTTAGATATTGCGATAGCTAAGTACAATGATTTAAAAACGACTGAATTTATGGGCGATGATGAAAGAGAAATTGAATTGTATAGTATTCGTACTCAAATTATAATAACATTATTAAAAAATGGTGCTAATGGTGAGAACATAGAAATACCAGGAATTAACTTTAATAAAGCCGTTCTTCAAAATGTGAAATTAAAAGGTGCCAATCTATCCGGTGCTACTTTAGAATATGCTAATTTAGATGGTTCTAATTTAGAGAATGCGAATTTAAGCAACACAGACTTTCAGGATGCCACTATTAGAAACGCAAATTTAACAAAAACCAGATTTAATGGCGCTAACTTGGATGGTACAAATATAAACGGCTCAACTACAACTGGAACTGATTTTACGGGTACAATGTTAGACATGCAAACACCAAGTACTGTGTTCCGTACAACAACGGATTTACCGCAAACTCCGAATAGAGTGTTCCGTACAACAACGGATTTACCGCAAACTCCGAATAGAGTGTTCCGTACAACAACGGATTTACCACAAACCCCTGAAAATTCAGTTCTTGATGAAAGTGAGATTAGTATAATTGAAACTGACCCTAACGAATCAAACGCTATAGGTAATCTGAGTGATATTGAAGAATCTTTTGATATACCAGAAACATCGCCAGGACCATTACCAAATACGATTAACGATGATTGGTTATTAGGTTTAATGGGTTCAGCTAATCAAGACGACACACAATCAAATAATGAAAATGAGCTATGGAATCGTATGGAAACCGTAAATAGAGAAACAGAACAAGAACGAAACGAAAGATTAAAACGTGAACGAAATGAAAAAAAACAAAATTATCTCCAACGTCCCGAAATAACATTAACTATGAATGATACAAATCCATTTGAGAATGTTGGATTATCCGGTTATCATGCACTTGAAATGGAAGATATTAGTTTTTGTGATTATATTACCGAAAAACAAGACAATGTAATTTTTATTTACGACCAACAAGTTGGGGTGCTTGATAAACCAACTATTAGAAAACTCATTACATCTGAAACATTGGATGAAACCTATATAGTGTATGAATGTAGAGAATTATCCGAAGCATTTGTACCACACGAAGAGAACATTATTAGTGGACCTATGTTAAACATGCGTATATTAGCTATAAATGGATTAATGATACCATTGAATGAATTGGATGAGGTTGTTAATGGAGAACATCAAATATTTGTTATAGAAACAGGAAATGATAAACCAACGATTCCGATTGCGTCATTACCAACACGGTTGGCAATGGGTGATAACGAAAGCGGACAAGCGGTTGTTAGTGCGAACCACTGTCAAGCAGAAGTATCTATTAAGGTAGGTAATTTGAGTTATATTGAGAACCAAGTATTATTGGACCAATGCACTATACTTGGTAGAGGTAAAACCCAGAAAACACGTCGTAAGAAAAAGAAGACAAAACGCGTAAGACAGAAGAAGTCAAAACGTTCCCGTAAAAACAAGAAGAAGGATAAAAAATCATTGAATAAATAAAACAATAATCACATTTCCAAAATAATATTGAGAACATTGACATAAAAATACACATATATATAGAATATACAGTTCTATATGTACGAAATAGTTGTAGCATGTAATCAACAAATGGTAATTGGAATGGATAATACAATACCTTGGAAAATAAAAGAGGATTTGAGAATGTTTCAGGAACTTACTACCAATCATATTGTAGTAATGGGGCGCAAAACGTACGAATCCCTGCCAATAAAACCATTAAAAAACCGATATAATATCGTTTTAACATCAAATCCTGATAAATATGTAAGTAAACATGAGAACCTTGCGTTTACAAATATGGAAAATGTGTCAAATATCATCGAAAATCAAACCAAAAAATGGGGAGAACAAGTATTCATTATAGGTGGAAGTGATATATATCGCCATTTTTTAGATAAATGTAGTAAGTTGCATATTACGGTAGTGGATAAAGAAATAGACGGAGATACATTTTTTCCATGTACGTTAAATGAGATAACGAAAAAATACGGATTCGAACTAATAAAGTCAGGTAATAAAGTACTGTCTAAAACAGACATGGTGATGTTTCAGTATCACACATATTCACGCTGAAAAATGTAAAATTGATATATTATATAACATATATAACATATCAAACAATACAACCATGAATGAAGTCAGAATAACAACGTATCCCCATAATAGATTACCATATGAGTTACAGAGGTATACTTACTCGTTTATTTATCCAGACGTAAGATTAGCATGTGGATTTCCTGACGATAAGTCTATTTATGATTTACTATCTGAATTAGTAAAAACATATACATCATTTTCAACGGGTACAGTAGAACTACTGAGTAATATATTTTATAAATACTTCCCAAGTAAGACAGTTTATCAACAATCTGAAAATGAATTAATTGTAAAATATCTATATCGTGTATTTGATAAGGATGATCGTGGAAGACATATGCATTGGTATGAAGAAACTGGGGATACAGACTATAATGGCTTTATAAACGAGCTATATGAAAAAATTATATATCAAAAAAACAATACAAGTGATACAAATTTAATGTATAAAATGATGGCAAGTTATCAGTATCATTTAACACACTCGGATGAATATTACGATATGATTATGAATGCAAGCGAATATTAGAATATATGCGTAATTAGATTTGTATAATTTGTATATTTTTTTGTCCCAAAAAATAGGGAACTAACTCGTCATTACGGTAATTATTAATGTATCGTACCTCGCTAATTCCCGAAGCAATCAACAACCGACAACAAATCAGACACGGATAATGTGTGATGTATGCAACACTTCCGTCACTCGATACTCCTCGCTTAGCGCAATCACACAATGCGTTTTGTTCTGCGTGGAGAGTAGCCTGTTCGTGGTCGTCTCGGACTATACTTTTATGGACGCATCCGGGTAAAAACCCATTATAACCTTGACTAATAATTCTGTTTTCTTTTACTAATAAACATCCTACTTTTAATCGTTCACATGGAGAACGTTTTGAAGTAACTTGAACTATCTCTTTAAAATATGTATCCCAATCAGGTCTTGACATTGTTGTAATAATATACACACAATTTTTTATATCGGTTGAGAACATAGTTGACTAATCCCCTCTTCAAAGGTCATATGAATATTCCATCCCAGTTGTTTTACTTTTTGGTTGCTTATATAATAACGTTGGTCGTTAAATGGACGGTCTTCAATGTAAGTTATCCATTCATCATAATCATCGGTATCTTTTATTTTTTTAATCAGCATCTTAGCAACGTCTAATACACTGTATTCCATCTCATCGTCACATCCAATGTTATAAATTTCTCCAATAACCCCCTTTTCCAATATAGTTTCAAACGCTCGTACAGTGTCTTCGGTATGTAAAAATGCTCGTACTGCACTTCCATCACCTTGTATAGTCACCTTTTTATCATTCTGGAGTAATTGTATAAATCGCGGAATTAACTTTTCCGGATATTGATTTGGACCGTATACATTATTACCACGGGTAATAACAATCGGCATATTATAAGAATGATTGTAAGATTGAGCTATTAATTCTGCGGACGCTTTGGTAGCTGCATATGGATTTGTAGGACACAAAATAGAGTGTTCTGTTTTATGCGATTCGTCGATAGTATTCATAGATTCGCCATAGACTTCATCGGTTGAAACATGGATAAACTTGGTTAGTTTACCATATTTCCTACAGCATTCCAATAAAACATGTGTTCCTAATATATTATCTCTTGTGAATTGGAGGGAATCTTCAAATGAGTTTTGAACGTGTGATTGAGCGGCAAAATGGATAACTTGTTCTATTTTATGTGAAGGCAATATGTGTGTTATTAAATCTTCGGAACATACGTTTCCCTTTACAAAGGTATAATAATCACTATTTCGTATATACTCGTCTACATTTTCTTCGTTCGCACAATAATACATAGCATCAACATTGATTATATTATATTTATTTGTTTTTGCTATATGATTTATAAAATTAGATGCGATAAAACCACATCCACCAGTTACTAATAGATTTATACGAGAAGACATATGTAGTTACATAAAACGAATTGTTTATATTTCTATCAATCAATATCATATTGTTGAGAACAAGGATAAGATTTCTATTTTATTTTGTTATATTGTAAAATTGATTTAAACCCAGTTGGTCTTATATATGTATATAACTAAAATGGGTAAATACGATTGTCCTCGTTGCGGAAAAGCATTCAAGCAAAAGTCGCATTTTGAAACTCATAAAAAAAGAAAAACCCCCTGTGAAAATACAATGGAGAAAATGAAAGAAATGGTGGAAAAGGCAGTTGAAGAAAGGATGAATAACATGCATCCTGTTGAAAATACATTTCAACCGGTATCTACAGATGAGCCTGTTAATGAAATGGAAACAACTACACCAGATATTATGACCGTATTAAATACTACATTGGAAACAAAGAGTTACAATGATATCGCAAAATACGTAAATGTAGCCACCGGAACAGTGAAACGTTGGAAGGAATTAAATTCCGTTCCTTCGTCTTACCAATTTGATTTATTTAAAATGAATAATATTCCTATTGATTATGCCAAATTTTCATATAAAGATAAGGATCAGTTTTATACTCCAACCGAAACCGCTAAGAAATGTTTTGACGTATTTCAAGAATTCCTGACAAAAATGGGTGAAAGTGATACAGAATATATATATATTGAACCTTCCGCAGGTGATGGTAGTTTCTTGGATGTTCTTCCAAAAGATAGAACATTAGCATTGGATATAGAACCTAAAGTTGAGAACATTGACACACAAGATTATCTTTCATGGGTTCCTTCTGATAATAACAAAAAATATATTGTATTTGGTAATCCACCCTTTGGTCTAAGGGGACAATTGGCATTAAAATTCATAAATCATTCCGCATCGTTTGCTGATTATGTATGTTTTATCTTACCGCAACTGTTTGAAAGCGATGGGAAAGGGGTTCCCAGAAAGAGGGTAGAAGGGTTTAATTTGGTCCATTCTGAAAAATTAGATACAAGTTTCTATGAACCTAACAAAAAGGATGTAAAAGTGAATTGTATATTTCAAATATGGTCTAAAAAACATATATCAGATAAATATACCATTCAAACACAGGACAGCGATGTAGTTAAAATTTATTCATTATCCGATGGAGGAACTCCATCAACAACCAGAAATAAAAAGATGTTTTACGAGTGTGATATATACATACCTTCCACGTGTTTTGGAAAGGACAATATGACCTATTATACTACATTTGACAGCTTGCCACGAAGAAGAGGTTATGGAATCGTCTTCAATAAAGATAAAAAAACAAATATACAAAAGTTCAAAAATATAGTTTGGAGTGACGTCGCCTTTTTATCAACAAATTCAGCCTACAATATACGTACTTCACAAATTATCGAACAATTCGTTTAATAAAGTCCCCAATAGTTTCAAATTGCGTATCTTCTGTTATTTTTATTGTATGCCCGTTTAAAATTGCTTGTTCGTTTAACTTAGGTGTCGTATCTAATTTAAACGCCCCCGATTTTTTTCTCCAACAAAATGAGCGCGTTGGGAAATACGGTTCACAACGAACACAGTTTTTATATTGTTCTTCCGTAAAATTCGGGAATATAGTCATATATACACATACTGGGTCTACATCAATAAACGCCATATAGTTAGCATGCCATGGGAATTCGCCCAATTCATGTTGAAAACTCGTGTTACTACCACCACGATGAGCGGTCTTAATTTCTACTGTTTTACCATTTATAATGCCATCACCTGCGCCACCACCTAACATTTTTGTCTTTGTACCATCAATTTCTGAGTCAATTTGTTGAAATTCGCATATTTTGCCAAGAAATATCTCACCAACATTACCAATATTATTTGACTGGAGGTTAGGTAGAGATTTAAAGATACTATTTTTCCATATATCTACACGACTTTCCTTTTCTTTTTGTTCGTTAATAATGTTTATAAGTGTGTTTGTAGGTGTATTTACATTATTTGTATCTGGTTGACTGTTAATAACGGTCTCGATCACATTAGTTGTGGGTCCAATCCCACCTAAAATTGATTTATTGGCTGATAATTGTGCTAATCTAAGCATTGTGAATATATTGATTGAAATAACCAGTATATAGTTATTTCAATTTTACAGTATGTGTAAATGTTCTCCGATTGAAGTTACATATATAGATTCATAATTAACCACAAACCCCAAGTCTTCCAGAATACCAAGTGTGATGGGTGTAAAATAGTTATGTCTATTGATAAACCCAGTCATAATTTCGTTCGTTATAACTGGATAATGGACGTCATTTATGTATCGTTTTTCGGGCTTGTATTCGTCGTCTTTACCTTCTTCTAAGTGAGTTCTCACCGTGCCTTCTTCAAAATCATTTTCTATAGGTAAATATCCAATATTATCAACATTCATTTCATTTTCACGGAGAACATTTTTATATTGTGCTACACCTTGTTTTCCGGTATATACATTGGGTGGTGTCTCATGTTCTCCGCGAATGTAAATGAACCCATATAATCCTAATCCTACTAATCCAAATATATGTAATATTTCATGTATCAAAACCACACTGAGAATTGGATATTCAACGTCGTTTAATGTGACTATACTATCCTTGGCGTTCTCGTTTAATATTATGTATTGGTCGTACCACGACGCTACTCCGTAAGTACTTTCGTTCATACTGCTATCTAAATAGAGTGATATTTCGTATTTTTGGTTATTTGTTTGCGTGACTATGTTATTTAATACCGTGTACGCGTTTCTTACATAAAGTTCTAAACGCGGGTCGTCATATTTTATAGAAAATAGTTCGTTCATTATTGTATTATATGGTGTCTTCTTTGTGTCTTTTGTTCTCGGATACTATTCTTGGATTGTCTACTTCGTGTTTATCCTTGTAAAAGTATGGATTATTATGACTCCGTATATGTTGGGTTTCTTCATCCATAGTGAAAATGGGTTTACCTGTTCCGTAAAATATTTGAATTTGTTTTTGTCTCCATATTTCTTGTTTTTGTCTTGCGTTCGAATTGCGAAATTCATAACTTAATTGATAATGATTCATAATATATGTATTATACCTCTATTTTTATGTTTTTTTATGATGTTTATGTCAATGTTCTCAATACTATCAAATAAATTTGGTATACAAAGTAGTCAACTGAAACAATCATTTTGAAAATTGTGGAATTCCGCGTATAACTTGTATATTTTCAGGTAATTCTTCTGGATGTATATAATGTGCGACATCATCTGCGATATATAGCGTATAATTTATTTCGCTGTTATTAACCAGACATTTACTCGTCCATTTATCTAATTTGAGAACTTCATTAAGTCCACGTATTCTGCCAGCAACCCCCAAATGTTCGGTGGGGCGTTTTCCGGGTCGTCCATTCGTATGTTTTATACGCCATTCGCATGATAATGCGTTTTTATGGTCTACAAATCCCGTTAATAATGCGTATATTTCCCATCCACCACCACGTCCATGAGTATATACAGCTCCTCCCGAAATCTCTTCATTATGTTGCCGTAACCGCCTATATGGGCTGTTTGTGGAACCATTATACGTGAGATGGCTGTATTTTGCCTGACGATTACGAAGAATATAACAATACCATTGTTGTGAAGGTGGTGAAACCTCCGAATTACTTAGATCCATTCTATAGATATACAGTATAGAATCGTCTTTGTGTCAATGTTCTCAATGTTACTAAAATAATTTGTTAAATAGAATGTTATTATAATGACATCTGTTTATCAATAGTCACTTCTTTCATGATGTTTTTCATTATTTTATCTTCAAATGATTTCGTTTCTTCTTTTCCACATCCCCCCAATGCGGATTCTGAATATTTGAAGAATTTTTCGTAGTTTTCAGTTCCCATTGTTTTTACACCAGGCGTTGTTTCGTACCATATAGGTCGCATTCTATCATTCTTGCGTGCTATTTTCTTGATAGCATTGCGTAATTTCGTTTTGTTCTCGTCCTTTTCCCATTTTTCAGCATCCTTTATATATACTACTTCGCGTTTTAAATCCGTACAATGTAAAGGTCTATTACATAACTCCATATCATTTATCTTTTCAATCACGACGCGTGATAATCCATCCACAAATCCAAGTTCTCCCGTTTGTATAAAATCTTCCATTGATAAATTCATAGAATTAATAAAATCAGTAAGACTGATAGCATCTTTACATTTTTCATTTAAAAACACATTCATATTGAACTTGTTATTATTATTACTATTAGTCGTATTATTATTTCCCATATTGCCTGCTAATTCCATCATTTTCTCACTCTGACTATTCAACTGTTTATTTTGTTCGGTGAGTATTTGTTGAAATTCACGTCGTTCTTCTACAATAAGGTCTTTAAATTCTTGATTTTGTTTAAGAAGTTCAACCAGAAGTTCTGTTTGATTTAATGGTTCATTTGTCACATCGTTTCGTTGATAATTATTTGTAACAGTATGTTTCAATGCATCACTGTCAATGTCTGTATTGGAGGATTCGCAATATTTATTACAATAAGCTTTATGTGAATGTAAACTTTGTCGATGTCTATATGTTTTACCACAATGACATGCATATTCAAATTGGAACCCTATATCCCTATTGTGCTTCTTAGACGCACAATGTTTCATATAATCGCTCTTCTTCGTACTTTTATATTTACATTTGCTGCAGTAGAAGTAGTGGCGAACAAACGGGAAATTTTCGTCAGTATTGTCAGTATTACATAGTTTATCGCTGTGGTTGCTGTAAAAATGTTCGATAATATATTCTTGTGTAAAAGCATAATATTCGCATACTCCACACCCATAGTAATTGGGCGATATTTGTAAATTTTCGTCAGTCATATGTAAGTATATAATACTTACACAAAATTCTCTAAATACATTTCAGCGTAATATACTTAATTTTAATTATGCTAACAACTCCAATATCCAAAATACCCAAAATACAGCATAATGCTTATAAACGTTATTTTACAAAAACGATTTTAAATTCTTCATTGAGATTTTTCATTTTGGACATTTATTTTATGTCCAATTTCAAAATCTTGAGCCAATTCTTTTTCGTATTTTTTATTCAGCGTAAAATATGTAATAATCAAAATAATATAGAAGTAACGCATCCATTATAGTAATTATGTTAGGTAATTTATTTATTTTAGTATCTGTTGTTGCGGTTTTTGCTGCGAATGTGAATCCAGTGGATAATTTAGATTTATTGATGTATTCGGGTCGTTGGTATCAAGTAATCAAAGATAGATTTGATATGTCATTTCAAGGTGAAGGTACATGTGCGGTTGCTGATTATGGGTTGACTGAAACAAACGTAACTGTATTGAATAGTCAAATTGACAAAGATGGAAATGTAGACCAAATCGCAGGGTATGCATTTTATAAGCCAGGTAATACGGGTGGGTATCTTACCGTTCAACTTGATGGAGTTCCTACATCAGCACCATATTGGGTATTGGAATTGGGTCCAATTGTAAACGATCAATATGAATATTCTATTATATCTGACAATTTAAATCTGTCATTGTTCGTAATTACCCGTAATGTAACCCGTTATTATGATACATATGAAGAAAATGTAAAAAAGAGTCTAATGAAGTATGGATTTACTGGAACTTTTACAAAGCCCATTGCTATCCCGCAAACCGATTGTGAATATAGTAAATACTAAAAATTGATTCTTGCCAGGGCGTAATACCGATTATAAAAATATACAAAATGGGATATTCGGATTGTTCGAATGCCGATATGCGATATATGAATTTCGCTATAGAAGAAGCAGAAAAATCCAGCGTTCCATATCGTCATGGGTGTATAGCAGTATCTTCTGGTAAAATAATAGCACGTGGACATAACCATTGTAGGACTACTTCTCGTGATGGGCTAATAAGCAATCGTGTATGTTCTTGTCATGCTGAAATAGACGTTCTTAGAAAGTGTCTACGATTAAACAAAGCAAATAAAATTTCACTCTATATAGTGAGGATAGGAACAAATAATTCTATAATGTCTTCTGGTCCATGTGTAGAATGTTATAAACAAATGAAAAAATTCGCTATAAAATCGGTTATTTATAGCGAAGAAGATGGGGGGTTTTGTAAAACCAGGATGCGTAATTTTGAATCATCACATATGAGTAGTGGTTCACGTGCAATAGATAACAAATTAGTAAAATTAATGGATATACTATAAATATTTATTTATTGGAGGAGGATGTATGTGGTAGTACAGTCGGAATATAGTTACGAATGTACTTTTTTATTGCAATATATTTGATGATGAATATCAAAATGTAATTTTTCTGAATATTTGTAAATTACAATTGTAAATTACAAATACATTTGTATTTTTGTATTTTTTGTAGAAAACTACAACTGTATCAGTATATTTACATTATAAACTATGTATTTCCAATTGTATTATTACTGCGTTTCTCGTAATATTATTTAGAAAAATAATCTATAATGTATATTTATAGATAACAATGTCGTGTGGTTGTTCAAAAGGAAGTAAATGTGGTTGTGGTGATATGTCACATAATTACGTACATGATATGTGCCATAATTATGTAAATGATGTAAGTTATAATTGGGATAAAGGCATACATGATATGTGCCATAATTACGTACATGATGTAAGTTGTAATTGGGATAAAGGCATACATGATATGTGCCATAATTACGTACATGATGTAAGTTGTAATTGGGATAAAGGCATACATGATATGTGCCATAATTACGTACATGATGTAAGTTGTAATTGGGATAAA
>Ga0228624_1000319_pt1 | contig 26266 bp, 21 predicted proteins | sample 29DmetaG_FD_182744 | JGI IMG/M metagenome (GOLD analysis project Ga0228624, IMG submission 182744) | Seawater microbial communities from Monterey Bay, California, United States - 29D | ecosystem: Environmental > Aquatic > Marine > Coastal | place: USA: California | collected 2016-10-10 | reverse complement strand
TAAAAAAAAAAAAACAGCTAATCTGTAATTATTATAAAGCACTTGAAAAAGATAGTGATAGTGATATAATTAATGCTAAAAATGAAATTAAAAATTTTAAAGAAAAATTATTAACCGATACATCAAATACAGCAGCAAACATAAATTATTTAAATAAAGGCAAATTCAATACAAAATTTACAGATGATTTAGAAGAAAAAAACAGAGAATTTAAAAAAGTAGCTGGAAAAGTTTTATCAGGAACTCAATTAAAACAAGATGTTTATGAAGAAAATACAAATTTAACCATGCATTTATTATATTATATTTTAGGAATGGGGTTTATGGGATATTATATTATTAAATTATTGAAAAAATAAACTTCTGTATTGTATTTATATGACCCCTATTAAGCATTTATTCAATAATGTTTTAGAAATGAAATCAAGTAAAAATAACTTAAAACAAGGAGATGTTTTTTTAAACAATAAAAAGAGGTTTATGGGATTTAATAAGATCGAAGGGTTTACATGTGATAAACCAGCTGAAACTCTAGGTTCTGAAGTTGCAACAAAATATAATCTTCAGAACGCCTCGTATGTATCTCTAGAAGATACAAATTTTAAAGTAACAGGTATAACATGTAAGTCTGGATATGAGGGTACTGCTATTGCTACGGTATGCGATGGTCCAAATCAACCATTTAATTTAAGAGGATGTGAGAATACTAATATTATTGGTACAATCAAAAATAAATCAACCGAGCAAGAAACACTATCATCTGAATTAGAAACATTACTTAGTGATAAATATAAAAATGATGATGGAACTTTTAAAAATCATTACAATGTAAGAGATAAAAAAGGTAATACATATTATGTCAACTTAGATGGCCAATATTATAAATATCAAAATGCTGCTGGAGAAAGTACATTTAATCCTTCTCATGTAGATTTTAGTAATACTTGTCCTAAGACAGCCCCAAAATTCATAAAAAATACACCTTATATTGTAGAAGGAGACATTGATCCAACTAGTTTATCAGGTAATAATGAATGCATAAAATATAATAACCAAGATTTTAACGATTTATATTCTGAAATAATGAAACTAAAAAAAGATATAAAAGACTTAACAGAAGAAAATAGACGTGGAAGTGGTGAAACTACTGGAGCTGTATTTAAACGTAACAAAGCAGCTATTTTATTGAGTCATAAAATAAATGAATATAACAAATTAGTAGAACAAAGTAAAAAAATTACAAACGATATTAAATCATTTGATACTTCTCGTGGAGATTTTCTTAAAAGTATTACTGCTCTTCAAATTCAATATGGCGTTGTAGGATTAACTTCTATAGCTTTAGTATATTTAACAATAAAAATGATGAGTAATAATGAATCATAATATATTTTAGATAAAGTTAAAATATATTATTCATTTATATATATATAAAATGACTACTAAACAAGGTGAGTCATATTTAAAAAATAAATTATTTCCTGTTATTGAAAATATGGAACCAAAAGCAGAATCAACAAAAAATATTAAAAGTGAAGCAAATCCTGTTGTATATTCTAAAGTTGAAGCAAAAAACAAAAAACACGCTGTAGATGCTTTAGACGCATGTAAAAAAAAATGTCAAGAAATTACTCAAGTAGAAGCTTGTAATTTAGGTTGTCAAATCAAATATGAAGCTAATTCTGATAGCACAGACACAATGACAAAGGCAACTGATCTAGCAAATCCATACGACAGATGGAAAAAATCATATTCTACTGTTGTAGATAAAAATAGTAATACCAAAGTTAGTGATGCTTATAAAAAATGGTCACCTTTCCATACATACGGAAATATTTGGAATGGATGGAAACGTATTTACTACTATTATTGGACATATTATTGGGGATATCGTTGTTATTGGTCACGATGGTGGTGGTGGTGGTCTAGACGGTGTTATTGGTATCCAAAATGGTATAGACGAAGAACACATTATTGGAAACCTAGTTGGAGATGGGGTATTACACGAAGAGGCAGAAGAGTAACTGTTCCTGCTGTTTGGAGGAAATGTAATTGGAAAGAATTACATAAATATCCAAAAGAAAATACTGGTAGATTCGACGATTCTATAGAAGCGAAAAGCTGTGACGATATAATTACCAGTAATAATATTCAAGATGCAGATCCTAATTATTATAGAGATTACAGTATTCACAATATGGTTGATGCTTGTAAATTTGGTATGAATAACTATGAAAGAAAAAATTGTAAAGTAGCTGCTGATAAAGAAACAATAACTTGTAATGAAACAAGATCGTATGGTTCAATAGAATTTGATACACAAAATTATCAGAATGAACAAGCCAGATTAAATGCTTTAACAGACGGTTCTACAGGCGGTTCTACAGACGGTTCTACAGAAACATTTACAAACTATAAAAGAAAAGAAGGATTTACAAAAGCTTGCGACCTCTCATGTGCAAATGTTACTGTTACAGACATAGCAACAATGACTAGTGATAGCGATTGTTATAAATGTGAAGTGAAGTATAATCCATATATACGTTATTCCGCTCCTCGAGAAAAGTTAATTGAAGATGCAAAATATAAAGCGACATTAAAGAACAATGGAACGCCGCTTAATCCTACACTTTATGTTTTAAGAGGACAACAAGAAAGTCAGAAAAGTAAATTAGATGCAAAAACAATTACATACATAGAAGTTACATCAGGAAAAGGAGGAACCACAAATACTTCTTTGACGGAACCAGAATGTAAAAAATATGCTTCTGATAATAATTTAGGTTATGGAATATATAATACAAATCCTAAGGGTTGTATTAAATCTGGTAGTGAGGTTAGTTTTAGTTCGGGTGATGAAGCTTGTTCAAGCACTAATATATGTATAGAAAAATCATTATCAGATAATAGCCAAACAGCATTAGTTTATAGAAATAAAGCTTTATTAGATGAATTATATCCCATTCATCAAGTTAAAGTTGGTAAACCAGATTTAAGTGTTTCTCAAAATAGCTGTAAAGAGTACGCCTCTAAAAACAATCTAGAATATATAGAAGCTAATGAACAAGGTAATCCAAAAGGTTGCTTTATACAACCAACCTTAGATCCTACAAAGGTGTATTATAATATAAATCAAATTTCTACAGCAAAATGTGGGGCACATAACGCATCATATTGTTTACAAAGAGATCATTCAAAGTCTTATTCAAAGAAAAGACATGTTAATATTAATGCTTATTTAGAAGATATGAAAACGAAAAATCCCAGTAAAAATGTTGAATATGGTATATGGATTGGATTATTAGCAGCAGCAGGAATTTCTACAGCTGTTTTATTAAAAGATTAATTTATTTATATATTTATATAATGACTCAATCATCAACAACAGCAACAGAAGATTTAAGTGAATATTTAAACGATTTTAATAGAAAGATTTGCAATAACTCAACCGATCAGGCTAATTGTATGGCAAAAAAAAACGATTTAGATGCAATTCAGGCGAAAATCATTGCTGAACGTAATGAATTTTACAATATAGCAAATGATACAACAAGAGATACAACTCATAATTTAGCAGATAAAGAAACAACTGTAAAAATTTTTGAAAAAGAAACACAAAATTTACAAGACCACATTGATAACATAAAACAAGAAAGAATGAATAAACAACGTTTAGTTGAAGCAAGTGAATGGGAATATGATAGATATAATTCTCATATTTACATTTTTAAATTTATATTTTTTAGTTTAGTAATAATTAATATTATACTTTTTATTAGAAAAAGATTTAGTGTAGTTCCAAATGCTATTTATTTTGGTTTAATTATTTTAGTAGCAGCAGTTATGATTTTTAATGTTGTATCTGAAATTATGACGAATATGAAGAGAGATAAATTTGACTATGATAAATTAAAGCAAACGTATGATGCTAAATATGATAGTAATGAAGGTGGTTTTGGTACACAGCCAAAAGGAAAATCAGGAGGTATATTTAAAAGCCTTATGTGTGAATCATTTACAAATGGGAGAGAAGATACTTTAAATGGTCACCATTACAGTTTTATAAATTAAAAAACATAATAACATTAATTATATAGTTAATGTTATTTTTATTCTAATGAATGTATAAGATAATGAATACAAATAATATAGCAAAGGCAGTTCAAGCAACAAAAATAGAAGAAAAAAAATTTGAATATAATAAATTAAAAATTCAATATGAAAGTTTACCAAAAAGAATTAAAAATGCCGAAATGGATTATTACAAAGAAGGTGGTTGTAATTTAAATGATCCTTCTGATACAAAACGCTGTGGGTTGGAATATTATTTAGAAATTAAAGAAGATGAGCGAAGAAAAGCATTAGAATCATTTAAAAATAAAGAAAAAGAAAATGATTTAAAAGCAGAAGAATTTACTAATTTCAGTTTTTTTGATCATTTTAAACTTAATAATCTTTTTAATAAAACTGTAGAAGGTATGGCGGTTGAAGGTTCTGGAGATGATAATACGTGTAAACAAATCATAGAAACAATTAAAGATTGTAAAAAAGAATTATATACACCAAACAATTTAACTAATCCAGAGATACATCCATGTAAGTACAATCAAGAATTACAACAATTAATAGTTGATAATTCGATTCATAGCCATATGTTGGAATCAATAAAATCACAAATGTCACATAATAAAATTGCTAAAAAATTATTAGATAATGCTAAATCATACATAGGACGAGGTATTGATGAAAGTAATAGAAAAGAAAAAGTAGATTATAGACACGCTACTTTTTATGATAAATCAACAGATAGTTATAAAAATACAATTCAAATATTAAATGTATTATATTGGATTGTATTTTCTGTTTTAGTTTTTTTGTTTATTTATAAAAAAATTTATGAAGTAGATAGTTATGGTTACATGGTTATTTTAATATTTGCAATTGTTCCTACCATTTTATTAAACCCAATTACAAAATTAGTAATGGTGAATATCAAACGTTATCATTTTATAGATACATTATACTTTACAATAGCTATAATAACTGTTTTGTTGGCTGGCTTTTTGTATTTCATAACCTCTAAAAATATTCAATAACTACATTAATGATACACAATAACACATATTCAATAAAAATAATGTAATAATTATATTATTTTTATTATTGATTTAAGTATTAATCATCTTCATCTGGATAATCAAAATCATATATTATTTTCACTCCAACCCATTTTCTTAATTTATACTTACCACATAAATTATCGAGTTTATCATATAAATCTTGTAAAGGAGGTGTTTTATCATCAAAACTACTCTCATACCATTCTTTAAAACTATTTTTAACTTCTTTCTTTGATAATGTATCATTTGGATCATTGGTTTTCTTAACACATTCATCAATATATTTTGTTAAGTAATCACTTCTCTTACGATAACTATTACTAGCTTCCATTACCTTTTCACAATCACTTACATGACCCTTTGTTTTTCTTGCAATCTCTACCAACATACCCATAAATACAGGAGCCCATTTACTTAACTTACCTTCTAATGTTTTATCTTTTTTAAACTGTTTCTCATCCGGATTATTAGATGGATTATTTACAAATTTAGATTCAAATGGTACTTGTCGTATACGTCTCCATGTTCCATCATCTTGCGCTTTAATTTCAAATAAATGATTGGTGCAACATACTAATTTAAACTGTGGTGTAAATATAATACTTTCAGAATATAACTGTCTCGCTTGTATAGGGTCACCACCCGTAATCTCTTTCAATATACCTTCATTGATTTTATCTCCTTTACTAGGTTCATTCATACATGCATATCGCAATCCTTTTAAACATGCTACTTCAGAAGAAGAAGCACCTATTCCTTGTCTTTTTTGTGTAATTAATGATATAGGAACTGTTCCTTTTAGATCACCCATAGCCTTTTCCATTAATTTTACAAACATCGATTTACCATTACTACCTACACCAGTATATATATTGAATGTTTGATTTAAATTATTACCCGTTAAACAAGAAGCAGCATGTTCCCACATGTATTCTCTTAGTTTTGGGTCTGGAAATAACTTTGCCATAAAATCGTCAATGTCTTCCATAATTTGCCTATGTTTTGGATTACTTGAATCAACTTTAACATAAGGTATATTTGTGCTTAATGATATATAATCTTCAGGCAATCCTTTTCTAAATTCATCATTTTCAAAGTCATATACACCATTCGTAAAACACAATAGCATAGGATTAGTATCTAATTTATTTAATAAATTATTGTCATAAAACATATGTTTACATTCCGTCATAATATTATTTTTTGGAGTAGTGTTTTTTAATTTATAAGCTACACCACAATAAGTAGCCGCTTCAGTAGATAGTTTTTTCGTTTGTTCCTCAGTAATATCATTTCCTAATTCACTAATTTTAGTCATACACTCTCTTTCTTTATTAATATAAATCTTAGCCAAATGACTCGATAAATTTCTTCTTAAATCACTACCAGAATCACATTCACTCCATTTATTGCCTTGAAATGTATACCAAATGTTTTTTTTGATAGCTACACACCTAAACTGATCTTTGTATAAATGATGTGCTAAAACAGCCATATCATAATCAGCACCAGCATTTTGAGGACCACCAGTCAACGTCTTTTTAATATACATATCAGTTGATTTTTCTCTTATTCTATCATACTCTTCTTTATTATCTATCTGACACCAATAACGTATACTAAGATGTGTTAAACGACTACCTTCACGGTTACTAATACCTTGCCATTTATCCAATACATCACCAATATTATTATAATCAAATCTATCCCATTGACTTGAAAAGTATATGAATGTAGGCAATAATAATTCACTTGTAGATTTCAACGCCATAGCTACTCCAACCCATTTACCATAATCCGTATAATATTTTTCAGGTAAGGCCATAGTATATTCATGTACTTCACGTATAGATGGGTTGTTTTTATCTAGAAAAGCAAATACTAAATTCATTACTTCATCCAAACTAGGTTTATCAACGATTAATGCTTCTAGATTTTCACGAGATACATAACTATATAACGAACCAGGTATATCTACTATCGCTGTTCCTAGTTGAGCATGTCCACTACTGTTACGTTGGGATGAAAGCTGATTTAATTCTGCTTCAAATCCTTCTCTTAATTTAGATTTAGGCCATTCAGAATAACGAGGACTGAATATTCTTACTGCCTTGCTATCTTTGATATTCTTAATATCTTGTTCTTCTATTTTATGAATACCTTCATCGCTAGTATCAATTGTTATTTTGTAATAATAAGTTAATTCATATGCTTCATTATTGGGTTTCCTAGAACCATACATCATCCAATTATTTCTGCCGCTTGTAATTGCTTCATCCAATACATTATCAGGTGTATTTTCTAAGCACAAATCATCTAATATTTGAGGGCCAATACAAGTTAAGACATGTTTTCTTAATAGCATTTGCTGGTCGTGTTTTAAATGTAACCCAATAATCATATGAATACCATCTTTTACAATGTTGTCTTTCGTTACAATATTAGGTTTTTCAAACACATAAATAGTAAATGATTTTTTATCTAAATTAAATAGTTCGTGTATTTTTTCAACATATAACTCGACAATATCGTTTATATGCTCTTCAGAATGTTGTCGTTCGGTTATTTCAGTAGAATATCTAAAATCAAAATCGATTAAAATAGCACCTCCATTTTCTCTATCTTGAGCTTCTGTCAGGTATTCTTTATTTTTCTTTTTTAAAACGTGGGTTGTATATAATTTTTGAAAATTTTTCATTTGAGATATTGGAATAAAGTATGCTCCGCCATAAATATCAGAATTTTTATCACCAATTCTCGTGTGAGTATATTGCTCACCCTTTTTAATTTTATGCTTCTGAAGAAATACATCTAAAGGTGCCATTTTTTTGTATAATTACTTCACATAAAAAATTTTTAAATCAATTTTATAATTGTTATTACTCAAATGATATTTCTATATATATGTATAGAAATACAGGTGTAAGTGTAAGTGTAAGTGTAATATTAGTGTAAGTTACTTAAATATATTTTAATGAAATTATAAAATGTCATTAACTACTGGAGAAAAACGATTATTAAAAGATGTTATTAATATTAATAAACATCCGTTGCATGATCAAGGAATATTTTATATACATGATTCAAATAATATTAAAAAAGGGTATGCATTGATAATTGGACCTGAAAATACAATATATAGTCATGGAATGTATTTTTTTAAATTTACGTATCCAGATGATTATCCGTATTCTCCTCCACATGTTGAATACTTAACTAATAATGATAAAGTAAGATTCAATCCAAATTTATACCGAAATGGAAAAGTATGTATTTCTATATTAAACACATGGAGTGGACCTCAATGGTCATCATGTCAAAGTATTTCAAGTGTTTTGTTAACACTGGTAACCTTATTTCATAATAAACCATTATTAAATGAACCAGGATTAACTGAATCACATCAGTCTTTTCATACCTATAATAAAATTATTCGATATTCTAGTTTTAAAATTGGTATATTAGATATTTTACAAGAAAATATATGTAAAAACATGTATCATAAATTTAAAACGCATATTCACAATCATATTAAAGCAAATAAAGAATCGATAATTGAAAAAGCAAAAGAAATCGACAAAATGCTATTGAAAAATGAAAAAAAAATATGGAAAATGAATGTATACAGTATAAGAATATACTGTGAAAAAAAAGGTGTTTTGTTAGAAAAATTTAATGAATGCTTTGAGAAATTGTAAAATAAATATAAATTATATAAAATATAAATTATATAAAATATAAAATTGAAAGTAATATATAAATATATAATTTTATATATATAAAATGCATTTCTGTGTTAAATGTAGTAACATGTATTATATTAAATTAAGTGAGGGTTCTAGCAATTCTGAAAATTTAAATAATTTAGTTTATTACTGCCGTCAATGTAATTATGAAGATACTAGTTTAGTAGTAGATAAATCGTTAATATGTGTATCAAAAAGTTATATAAATAAAAAGCAGGAAAATTATAAAGATATTGTTAATGAATATACAAAGTTAGATCCGACATTACCTCAAGTTAAAAATGTAAAATGTCCTAATAGTGAATGTATATGTAATAAAGAAGGTGAAGAAACTAAAATTGTAACGATTCGATATAATGATTTAGATATGAAATATATGTATTTATGTTGTTTATGTGATAATGTATGGAAAAATGAATAAATATAAAATTGATTTAATTAATTATAAATTTTTAATTAATTAAAATTAAGTCTATTATTAATACATATGAGTAAAATAGTAACTGATTTTTTCGGAATAACAACACCAGACGACGAAGAAAATAAAAAACAGGAAGATAATGAAAATTTAAATAACGAAGAAAACAATGAAGAAAACAATGAATCAAATAATAATGATGGTTCTGTAAATAATTTAGAAAAAGATAGTGTTGATGATAATAGTATAGAAACAAAAGAAGAAGTTGAAAGTGATAATGAAGAAGATGGTGAACAAGACGAAGAAGAAGACGAAGATAGTGATGTGGATGACCTACAAAAATTAGAATGGGGATACGAAGAACGTAATACATTATTAAATTATCATCCAGAAGTTAATCAAATCTCAGAAGAACAATTACAAACATTATCTACTATTGTAAAAGACAAAACCGGTAATATAGTAGATCCATTTCATAAAACTATACCAATTATGACAAAATATGAAAAAGCAAAAATAATTGGTATTAGAGCACAACAAATAAATAGTGGTTCTGAACCATTTATACAAGTAGATAATAATATGATTGATGGTCTAACAATAGCAAATGAAGAATTACTTCAACGAAAAATACCATTTATAATAAGAAGACCATTACCGAATGGAACAAGTGAATATTGGAATATAAATGATTTGGAATTATTAGAATAAGCGAATAAGTAATACTATTTAAAAAATATGCAATATATATTTTGATTATATATTTTTGATTATATATTTTTAATTATATATTTTTAATTGTAAATATATAATTTTATCGTTTATTAATTGATAATTTTGCTAAGCGAGCATAAGTTTGTTTTTTACTTAATGACCAAGAATTTGGAAATAAATTGGTTGTAATACTATTTCTAGAATTACAAGTTGATAATTCTTTATATAATTTTGGATTTGAAAATGAATTGTTCCATCTGCCATTTGGAAACCGATTATTTTCGCATACAAACACAAATAATGGTTCGCTTCTTTTAGAAGTTATACTTGTTCCGTCCCATGTAGCAACAGATTCAATATAATAATTATAATTATTAAAGTTAATTGCTGTTGTATCGGTAAATGTGCTGAAATTTGTTGAACCTAATAAACTAATATTATTTGTGTCGGCGTCCTCTCTATATATGTTATAATAAACGCTTATAGTATACCTACTTTCTCTAGGATTAGCAAATGAGTAAATAGAGCTATTATTTACATTCCAGTTAAGTAATATATGTGTTCTATTAAAAACAACAAAATCGACATTTTCTGGTTTTGATAAATAAATAGAATTTACTGTTATTGTTGGTATTGGACGACGTTCTCCAGAAAATAATTCTAATATACGTGTTGCATCTGTATTGTTTGTATCTATTTCAATATCTAAATTATTAACCCCTTGTATAGGAATACCATTGCTATCTAAATTAGGAACTAAACTGGCTATACTAATTCCTCCTCCTATTAGAATAGTAAAATTAAATGTTCCTATATTAATATTGGTTGGATTTGGTAATATATTTATTTTACACAATCCAGTGACTCTATTTTGTTTGTTGTCACCTGAAGGAAAGTCAGAAATAAAAATATTGGAATATTGACTATTAGAAGGAACTGTCAGTGTTATTTTTGATCCAGGTTCTCCTTGATTAATATTATCATCATAAATTACCCTATTTAATAATTCATTGTTACTATTAATAGTGCTACTTGTAAAAAAAGACATTAAATGATTTTGATTGCTATAGTGACTGGTATCAAATATATAAATATCATTTTCAAATGCTTGAAAACTAATATCATTTACTAAACTAAATCTTCTAATAATAGGTTCAACTTGTAACGTTGTATCATATTCAATAACAAATTGTCCATCTATAATTTTAACTATAAAGTTATATGTTTGTGGAGAAATTGTTTTTTGACTATTTATACCTACTAATGTTGCACTGGATACATCTTCAATTGTTCCATCGGCTGTTGATATATTAATAGGTGGAACATAAATAATTTCACCATCAGCAGTATTGATGAAACATTTTGAAGTATTGGATAATATACTTGCTACTTGAATAGAAATACTTGGAATAGAAACAGTATTAAATAAATTAGAATTACTTATTACTTCAAAATCAACAAACAATAAGTTATTTAAATTATCAGGATTAGATGTGCTTGTTATTGTAAAAAAAGCATTACTTATATCAGTTATATTATTTTGATCAATACTTGGAAATGTAACTTCGCTTTGAATACTAAAAATAGAAGGGTTTTGGTTTGTAATTAATATTTTTAATGGTTGAACCAATGGATTTAATCCACCAAAATATTCTTGTTTTAAATCTGGTTCTATAAATATTTCTATATCTCTATTACCATTTAAACTAATTACACTTGTAGTAGAACGTGTTATTTTATCAACTGCTGAAATTTTAAACACTGAAATGTTGAAAACATATAATTCTGGATTTAAACCACTAGGTCTAGAACTTAATAAATATTGATTTTGACCAACTTGTTTAAATGTAGGTACGAATGTATTAAATATAATATCATCGCTTAAAAAACGTAGGTTTATTTTACTATTTGTAACACCATTAATAATTTGTATAAAAAAGGTAATAATAGAAGAGGTACCAATATTAATTATATTAGATGAATTATTATTAAATAAAATATTATAACTTGATGATGGAGTTGTATTCACAATTTCTATAGTGGATGTATTATTCATCAATAACTTCATTTTCATAGTACTTTCAACAGAACTACTTGAAAATCCTGTTGTAAAATTATTATTAAAAATATATATCATATTTTCAAATGTATGATTTAATGATACAGATTCATTTGTATTATATAACAATGATTTAATTGTAGAACATTTAAATCCAAAAGCAAAATATGTTGATGTATTAATAAAATTAATCGTTAATGTTGATATAGTTGGATCAAAACTATCTTTAGTTACATTTATAGATTCTAATTGGGTTCCAGAAACATTACCAGTAGAATCATAATCATAAATTGGTTCTTGTATGTTTTTAAATATTTCTGTATTTCCTATATTTTTGATTTTTAATATTTTAAAAACAGTATAATTGGAAAAAGTAATATTATTATCATTTATAAATATATCATTTGATAATTGTGCAATTATTTTGCCTATTCCATTTCCTGATAACCCTAGGTTTGTTTCAAAATCAAATTCAATAATTTGTCTAGTATTCCAGCTTGGTATATCAGAACTACTTAATATATTATTTTTAACTAAAACGAATGGTTGAACATTGTCATAAAATTTTATAACCTTAATATTATTATGTCTATTTTCATTTTGTGGGTCAATTGAAAAATTCATCATTTTTAATTCAATACCTTGAAAAGTAGCCGCCATTGTATATATTAATAAAACACTATTTATTTTTTATTACAATCAAACCGAAATTTAGTATTATTGTTTATTAAATCAGAATATCGTTGATTGAAATTTCTTGTTTCTTTTGTTTTTGTTGTTTCTTTTGGACAACCTTCTGGAGTGCATCGGTAACTATTAAATACAAATGGTAATTCAATAGGAATAGGGGGTTCTATTAATAAAGCACAATTATAAAAATAACGATTAAAAATATTTTCTTGAAAAGATACTTCACTTTGTTTAAATATATCTCGAATTGGTGTACTGTTAATACGTTTATAAAATGTAAAATATATTGGATTATCATTATTCACAGTTATTGGATTATAAGGAGCAGACTGAAATATAATTCTACCTGTTAAAGTATTAAATGTCCAATTACCACCAACAATTGAAGTTGGTATTTCCGTATCATTTTGAACACCTTGAGTTGAATATAAATTATATAAATAAATTGTATTGTTATTGTATTGGGTTTCGTTAATTTGTAATGTATTTAATAATATGTTATTTCCACTATTATCTAATTTTTCATAAACCAAATCATTTGTACCTGGAACCAAATCTAGCTTAAGTTTAACAAATTTTCTAATATTATTTGTAACATCATCAACTACACTGTTTTGAGAATAATTATAAAAATCATCTGTATTTAAATTTACATCAATATTGGATTTATTATTATTAAATATTAACTCATAATTAAATATCCAATCTGGTATTCTAAAACTAAAATTTATATCAGTTGTACTTGATATATCAGATTGTATTGAAATACCAGCATAGTCAGATGTATCTTTCATAACCAATTCATAATTCCATATAGAAATATAAGGAGCAGGATTACTATTTACAGAATATCTACTTGAATATGGCAAATTATTTAAACTTAAATCTGATAAATTAAAACTTACACGAGACAAATCATATAAATTCTTACCTACTAATGTTTTTATATGTGCTTTAGACTTGTCCAACCCATATCCTCCATTATAAGATATATCATAGAACGTATTAATTTTACGTGTATCGTTATAGTAAATAACTGGAAACTCCTTTATCCTATTATCGGTTATTCCTTTATAATCGTTCGGTAGTAACCAACCACCGCTATTATCTTCACTATATACATCATTAGGTGTCCATAAATAATAATTTATTTTAACTTCACTTATATCTGTTTCATTATAATTCTTAAAATAAATATTTCTAGACATATCAATAATTTCTCCCTCAGATATACTTAATTCAACTTCGGATATATCTGTATTGATGTTCATGTTTACTTTTCTAGGTTTATATTGAAACGATGGTATTATAATAGTTGCTAATGATAAATCATAATCACGTGTAGGTGGTATTTTATTTACATTCCAAGTATTATTAATAATATACGTCCATCCAATATAATAAATTCCACTTTTTAAATCTGTTTCATCAATAATAAAAACGGTTTTAGGTATTTGTGGATAATTAAATTCATAATAAAGATTTGAACAAATATCATACATAAAATCAACATTACTTGTGGTAAAATCAACACCACTTAATTCTGTTACTACAGCATTAATATCATTCGCTAAATTAGGATCAAGTGAGTTACTAATCAAGTTTCCTATTCTAGTACTTTTAGGTTCCCACCCATAATATCTAAACTGAACAGTTGTTCTATCATTCACTGCATTCCATAAATCTACTAAATTAAATTTTAAATACAATAATTGCCTATCTGTTATTTCTAATGTTAATGTTCTTCTTGGTTGATTAAATATTAAATCAAGCTTGCCTGGATAATAAAAATTAATTACATCATAATCAAATGGGGATATAAATCCAACTCCGTAAACATATTTGTGTGTAAATGGTTTTTCTGCTGTTTTATTAAAAAAATAATTTGTTAAACCATCGCTATTTGTATTATATGAAATATCCCAGTCTTCTAAACGATGATATACATTGTTTAATTTGTTGGTAGATTTACGAATTACACTATCAAATTTAAAATTATTTGTTTTGTCGTGAATTTTGTAATCCATTCTACAAATATATGGAATTTGAAAGGTAGCATTGGTATGAATATGACTTTGTGGTAATGTATCTATTCCTCCTAATAAAGTAGGATCTCTAATTTGATGAAATATAATGTCTGTTCGTGATATATCTGTCATTAAAATATTCTCTGAATTATCTCGTTTATCATATATTTTTATAGTAGATAGATTTTGAGACATATCTGTATCACCAGTTCCCAAACGAATCAAATCAGCAGCAGTAACTCCTAGTGATTCTAAATAAATACCTTTTTTATTATTGACAGAAACTGTAACGGATAGATTATCATTTTTTTCTTCAATCATCCATCTTATTTTTCCAGAGAAAGGTTCTCCAGATATAGACTCTAAATAATATGGATTTCCATCCTTATAATAAGCAATTGTATTATTAGAAGAATCGGTTAATAATCCCATATGAACTCCATTCACTTTATCTGTTACTTTTTGATTATTAAAATTTTCAATATTACCAACTCCAAAATTAGCACTAATATCAGTATGATTTGTTTGTCCTTCAGGTATTATCATTTCAACTATATAATTGCTTATATCTCTTAAACTATTCGAAATATCACTGCCTAAATTAACATTGGTTGTATTTGATATGTCGTAAACACTGACTAATTTATAAAACTCATTCACATCATTAATATAACTAGCATATCTCGAATCAATACCTATATCTCCGTATAAATTAACATTTTCATATATTAAAGTAGGACTTGGCACAATCGTTTTATTTAAATATGTAGTTGGTGACTGATATATTCTTGGATCTTCTCTTCCTTGATATCCTTGAGGTAAACTCCATACAAGACCACCTGTTTGAGATTCTTCTTTATTTGGAGTAAATAATGTAAAATTAAAAGACAAGATAGTATTACTTATATCAAGGGTTTTTTGATAGATATTGATATAGTCTACAAATCGTTCAATATCCTCTTGAGCAAATTCTAAAAAAAGATTTGTGAAATTAGCATTTGAATAAACATACAATCCACTTAAATCATATAAAAAATCGTTATATGGTATATCAATAACCGAGCTATTTACTTGATATACACCGCTACTTGACGATTTATCAAATGGTAAATAAGTAACAGGAACTCCTCCGTCTACTACAATCTCATAATTCCATTCAATAGTATATTGACCAGAAATCAATGTATCATCTCTCCCATTTTCACTAATATCAATATAAATATTTTCTCGCAATGGGACAATTCTCGTTGAATCATAAAAGGAGTAAGATAAATCAAATGTATCGTAATCAATATCTCTTGTATCATAATTATTTTGCTGGTCTAATCCAGAAATATAATCTGGTTTTAAAATAAAAATGTTAATTTTAACTCTTGCGTTTTCATTGTGATTGAAAAATATATTTGTTGATAATCTATCTAATGTAGACTGAGGAATAGAAATATTTAGATTTTTGTAATAAAAATCTATTTCATTGTTTGTGTAATGTGGGAGAGATGTGTAAGATAGGTCTAACAAAGTATTTGGATATACACGTTTACCAAATTCAGTAAAATCAAATAATCTTAAATTACTTATTCCACTATTTAATGATGATTTATTTAAATAAGCTTGTTTAAAGTTTATAGGTTCATTTTTATTATATGAATATCTTACTAAACCATAATTCCATCTTATAAAATGTTTATTACTTAACATATCATATGTGATTGTGTTAGTTGTTGGATTAATGTTATAAAATTTATATACAACGGACCAATCATTTGACGATACAACATGTCCATAATAAGGCAAATTTAATAAATCTTGTCTCCTAACTCTTAAAATTTGAGCATCCAAAATTGTATTATTTTCATATCCAAAATATTTATCAATACTATCAGCATTAATAACATTTTGCGCATTGACTTGTGTAAGTGTTCCATCAATATCGTCTTCTCCATTATATCTATTTCTAGAAATATCTTCACTATTTACACCATTATATGGAACATCTCCATAATCTATATTGGATTGAGGAATTGTTTTATAATAAACATTATTATCACTTAACTCGAATAATTGAGTATAAGATATATCTACAAATGCGTCTCCATAAGGGTAAGAACTAGTATTTCTACTTTGTGAAATATTGGATAAATCAACCGCTACATTATCACTTGTTTTGCCATATTGTATTTCTTCATTGATAAAAAAATATATATTAAAAGATAATTTTATGATTTCTTTATTTTCATGTAAATGAATATATTCAGTTCTATCAATTGGATCAAATAAATATCTATTTCCTAATCTATTTTCAGGCTGATATCGCTTTATAAAATTTTCAGATATATCATATCTATCTTGTTCTGGTATAGTTAATGTAATGACACCAGTGTTATAAGACAAATTTATCGGTGTAGTTGCCTTGTATATTCTTTCAACTTCTAATGAACTAAAATGACTTTCTAATGAACCCATATTTTTAAAGGAACCATAACTCCAATTTATACCACTTATATTTAAAGAAGGGGTAAAAAATGGAGCATATCCTTCTAACAAATATTCGATTGTTGTTCCATTTGTATATGTAAAATTTAATTTGTAACTATTTTTAATAGAATACGTCCAGAGAAAATTATATTTTGTATATTTTGGACTAGGTATAATGATAGAAGACTGTTCTGGTAATCCATCATTTGTTCCAAATGTTCCTCCTAATTTAAATACTTTTATATAATTACTAGATGTATCGCTTGCTGTTGTATTAAAATAATTATATGTGTATAAATTATTACCACTCATATCAGCATTATCTATTTGTATTTGATTTAATGAATTATTAAAATGTATTTGTCTTAAAGTTCCATTATTGTCTACTAACTGAAGATTATTTGGAGTCATTGATAATGAAGAGCCATTAAACCATGGGCCATTAATATCTTCCCATATATACAAATAATAATCAATATAATATTCTTGATTTCCAACAGCTTGAACTGTTATAGAAGTAACATCCGTCATTTCACTTGGCTTATTTAAAACTATTTGTGAAATATTTAATGATAAATCATTTATGGTTTGGTGTATATTTGATATATCAGTGGAAGGTATTGAAAATTTTACATAATCTAAATCGCCAAAATAATAATCATTTTCTACTTCTGTGAATATAGATTCTGGCATTTCATTATTTTTAATTAAATATACAGTCCTATTGGTTCCAGATGATAATGTGCTGTTGTTTTTATAAAAATAAGCATTTCCTATCGTTCCTCGAGAGATATCCTGAATATTTGTTACATTATGACTAGCATCAAATGTAAATCCTATAAATTTTGTATATTTCAAAATGTGCTTTTGTGCTTCAAGTAACGTAATGTTTTGCCTTTCTGTATAATTATTATTAATGGTAGATTCTAATATAAAATTTTCTTTTACCACAAATGGATATTTATTAACATATTCAATAATTCCATTGTTTAATGTATGATGAAACAATGTATTGGATATTGTCGTACTCATATATAAAAAATATAACATTTTAAAATGCTATATTTTTTATGTATTTATTAAATTAAATAATTAAATTAAATAATTAAATGGGGATAATTAAATTAAATAATTAAATTAAATTATATAGTTAAATATGAATCTAACATTTCCATCGATTTCCACAACTTAAACAAGTAACAAATGTAGTCATTGGTTCATCAGCGGAACGTGTTTGCATTTCATAATAAGTGCATTTCCTTTTTTTACATTTATAACATTTAAACTGATCGGTTGCTGCCATCATATTGTCTGATGTCATATTTTTATCTCTTTTCACTTTTGCTTCAATTAAATCTCTCCAAATGGATGGATTCATTTCTCTATGTGTTAAATTTTCTAGTGCTTGTTTCGTTATTTCTCTATTTTTTATAGAATTTAATAATGTATTGTTATTTTCCATATTATATAACAGTGATTTCAACCTATTAACATACAACTGAACAAAATACTTATTTTCCCATTTTTTTACTATTTTTTTATTTCCTGCTTCTCTTAAAGTATGATTAAATATGCTTATTTCTATATTTCTACATAAACTATCATTATCCATATTAAATTTAGTTTTAAACATATTACAGACATTCTTTCTCCACGTTTCTGGATTTTCTACCTTCATTGTTATATTTTAATCAAAATAACATATATTTAAATTCAATTTATTATAATTAATCTTCTTCGGATGAACAATAACTATCTTCACTTAATTCCGAATAATATTCTTCTTCACTATCTTCCTCTTCTTCTTCACTATCTTCTTCCTCTTCTTCACTTTCTTCTAATTGTTCTAATTCTTCACTATCCAATTCTTCACTTTCTTCTTCCCCACTTTCATCATTATAACTATCACTTTCTTCTAAATCATCTTCTTCAGGAACATAATCTTCGTCATCATCGTCATCATCATCAACTACAAAACCATCTTTATGATACCCTTCTTTTGTTTTTTCACTTTCAGATATCTCTTCATCATCTTCACTCAATTCTTCTGAATGATCTAAATCCTCAAAACCACCAAATAATTTTTCATATACCTTATCCCATTCACTCATAATTAAATCAGTAACTGTTTTATTTGTAGCATCTGTTTCCGTATGTTTAATTATAGCCATTGTATTAAAATATAACTCCTCATCTACAGGTGGAGGTAAATCATACTTATTTTCACTATTTGATCGACCATTATCTTTTGCATATACAGAGTAAAAAAACCCATCTACATTCCAAGTATGTCTTTTTTCAAAATTTGCTTCTGATTTTAAACTACATTTTTTATACAATGTAGATAATTCAAAGTTTTTAACAGATTTTTCTGTCAACGAAGCATTCTTATTTACCAAAATTATTTTTACCATATAAAAATATTTTATCAAATCGGTTTAAATAGTTTCAAATAATATATATTAAATGAAATATTATATTGAAAACTTGCCTATACATAAAATAAACTTTAATAAAATCAAAAATGATATTTACTATGAAAATAATACAAAAAATATAATATTATCTAATAATGGTTATTATACTATTTTTAACAATCAATATTATCACTACTTTGTAGATACTGAAAAGGTAAAAAAAGAAGAATGTTATTATAAATTAAAAAATTATTTAGACAATTATACTTTATATGTAGACAATAACATATGGATACGAAAAAAAGTTGACTCTATCCCTGTAAATCATGAGCAAATAACTTTAACAGAACATATATTTAAATTAAATGAAAAATGTAATGTTTCTTTTGTAGTTGAAAAAACAGAAAAGGGAGAGATATGTGATGCTTACTTTCTCTCCCATTTAAATGATGATGATTATTCTTTTCGAGAAACATTGAGTTATTTACTGTTAAAGTTAATATAATAAATATGTATATGATATTTTGGATCTTACAAAGAATAATTATTTCATTAGTTTTAATTTTATGCGCCCATTATATTTTTATATTTTTAAAAACAAATTTAACCACTCCAAAAACAAGAGATTTAGTTAATCAACCAAGAGAAAAATATAAAGAAATGTATGAAAAAATTAATAATACTGAAAAGTATTCTCCCCATACAGATGATTCATCCATGAAAAATGAACTTAAAAATTACTTAAAAGACTTAAAAAAATCAAATTCAGATAATTCAATTCCTACCTTTGAAAACCCAACGAGTGATTCCAATTTTAGCACATATTAATTAATTTATTAAAATAGTTTAAAACCATAAGTGCTAATATAAATATATATGTTGTTAAATAAAGAACGTAAATATTTAATGTCCAAGTTTCCAAAAGTGAAACCTTTTTATGAAAAAACTTTGCATAATAAGGTTGATAATAAAAATAGATTTTATGTTGTTATTCCAACAGGAAGAAAATATTTTATTTGGTTTACAAATTTAAACAATAAACCGGTTTGTGTTAGTTTAAGTTATGTTTTTAAAACAAAAATGATACAACAATTAAAAATAATAAAATGTAATTTTGACCCTGTGTTAGCATTCGGTAATGGAACTATTTTATATGGCACACATGTTATGTTAAAAAAACATAACTTATTTAGTATTGAAAATATTTTTTATTATAAAAATAAAAGGGTTTTATTTGAAACACAATTTATTAAATTTAGTATTATAAATCAGCTTTTATCAAATTATATTTCAAATAAAATTTATTTAAATAATGAATATTTATTTAAGATTCCTATTATAAATACTTCACATCGTAGTATTTTATCAAAATTAAAAAAACTACCATACAACGTATATTGCGTTCAACATCGTTCATGGATAGACAATGAATATTTAAATGAAAAAATTACAATTGAAATAAACCAAAAAGCTATATTTTCAGTTAAGGCTGAGATAGAGACAGATGTGTACTCATTGCAATGTATGGACAAAGATAATTTAGTAAACGTAGGACATGCTTATATTGGAAATATAAAAACAAGTATTTTTATGAATAAATTATTTAGATCTATTAGAGAAAATAATGACATTGATTTAATAGAAGAAAGTGAAGATGAAGAAACATTTGAAGATATATCTAGTGATAAATTTATATTAGGAAATACGCACAATATAAAATGCGTATATAATAAAAAATATAAAAAATGGGAACCGATTCAATTAACAAATGAACCTATAACGTCAAAACAAGAATTATTATTTCTGGAAAAATAAAATAATTTATGTTGTTATTATATAATGCCAAAAACAAGAAAAAGTGGATATAAAAAAAAATCTAAATCAAAAAAACATCAAAAAGGTGGTGCGTATGGAAACACGATGAATTCTATGAGTGGTAATGCTAGTGGTGGAATGGGATATGGCTATTCTGGACCTGTAAAATATAACCATTGTGGTGGTTCAAAGGCAAATGTTGCCATTTTTAACAATCGTATTGGATATGGATATACTGCTGAAGGAGCACAAATGGCAGGAGACGTTCAAGGTAGTTATGCTCCAGTAAGTCGTTATGTTGGTTCTCAATGTGGAGCTGGGAAAAAAGCAAAAAAGTCACGAAAAAAAAAATCAAAGAAAAACAAATCTCGCAAATCTAGAAAACAAGTTAAAAAAAGTAAAAAGAGTAAAAAGAAAAACAAGAGAAAAACAAAAAAAAGAGGTAGAAAACATAAAGGTAAAAAACATCATCAAAAAGGTGGAAGTGGTTATTCTCAATATTTAAGTGGAACTCCTGTAGGAACAAGTTATGAGTCTCCAGTTGTAAATCCACCATTAAACGCATTGGGTCCTCTTAGTGTAAACAAAACGAATATAAACTGCACAGATAATTACAACCATTACAAGAAATAAGCAAACATACCTGTTTATGTAAACATTATTTAATAATTAAATAAAATATTAATAGTATAATTAATATTTTATTTGCTTAATAAATTGAAACATTATATTACAATATAAATATTTATAATAAAATAATATATGTTTCAATTGCCACAACATATCATTAATAAAATATTTCAGTATGATTCAACCTATCATGAACATTATAAGAAAGTATTACACGAAATTTCAATGTTTCCTATTTGGAACACCCAAAATAAGAATAATACACGATATATAAATTGTTACTATAATTTAACTATCGCCAAAGACATGATTAAACATTGGGAACATTACCATTATACTTACTTTATCAATAGCCTTACTGATAATTCTAATAATGAAATAGAAGGGGAAAAAAGATATTTAATTAATTATTTAGATACAAATTCAATACGAAATAAAATTTATAGTCACCAATTAACTTTATTTGAATGGATTAAATATTACAATAAAATCAGAAGCGTTTAATAATTATTTACCACCCAAACATCCTTTTAATTTATCCATACAATTTTTTGGTTTTGCTATATGTAATTTACCATCCTCTACCATAACAAGTGTATCAATTAATCCTGGAAGCATATCTTTTATAACTGGATCTAAAAATTCAAACGCACCAGCATCCGTATTATCTACTACATATTCTAAAATATCTACTACCAAATCTTTTTTTTGTTCTCCATTTAACTTGTACATAGAAACCTTTGCTAATACCTTAATAGTTGCTTCTGACATGTTTTTTAAGTTTACGCCATCTGGAAAAATATTAACAATTTCTTTACCAATGGCTATAACATCTTCCGCTTTGATTGGACTTTTTCCATCTTTTACTGATTTTAATTCGTCTACTTTAATATGAGACATATTTATACATTATTATAATATTAAATATTTCAAATATATCGAATTTATTTAAATAATAATATTATTTTAAATAAATTTATAGATTATTTAACGCACTTTTTAATCATCATCATCAATTAAACAGGTCCCATTCAATATTTCGGTTCCAAATTTTATTTTTATTGGTTTTGATTTAGTTATCGTTGGTTTTTTCGTAGTTGTTGATTTTTTTTGATTCGATTTCTTTTTAGCCTTAGTAAAAGGTGTTTCATCTTTTCGTTCAACAATCGTATCCCAATTATCATTATTATAATGTTCGCTGTCTGTTTTTATTACCTTGAATTTTTGCTTTTTATAAAAACTTAATCGTTTGGTCCAATGCCTTTGAAATATACTATGAACATCCACAATATCTAGCACTAAAGCTTCATGGTCCTTTTTTCTAAGAATTCTCCCAACTGCTTGATTTACACTTACCTTAGGAGTAGCCATCAAAAGTGTAGTTAATGTTTTAATATCTAAACCTTCTTCCGCCATAGCATATGTTCCTATTATCACCTTTTTCCCTTCACTTATTTTTAAATCTACTTCTTTCATTCCTCCAACATAATATCCTACAGTTGCTATATTTCGGTGCTTAATAGCATCGTGTAAATAACGCAGTAGATTTTTATTATGACCCAATATCATAATCTGGTCTTCCACTTTTCCTTTTTTAATTGTATCTTCTAAAACATGTAATAAAAATTCACTTCGTCTATTATATTCACATAATTTTTTTATCATAGATGTATAATTTACTTGACCTCTCCAGTTTAATACTTCATTATCAAATTCGTTATCATTACTAATATATTCAATTGCCTTTACCAAAACTTTATTTTCACCCTTTCTTTTTTTACTAAATACAACATCGCCTAAAAACATTTTTATTACTTTCGTTAATCCATCTTTTCTTGTTAAGGTAGCAGACAATCCTAATGTATATCGAGTTACAATTTTAAAAAGGGCTCTGCTAAATACTTCACTACTAATATGATGAACTTCATCGACAATTGTTAATCCAAAATCCTTAAAAAGCTTAATATCATAATCCTTCATACTTAAACTTTGTAGCATACCAATAACTATATCCTTTCCTTCTATATCAATAATACTACCTTGTATTCTGCCTACTTTAGCAGTTGGTAAGAATTGTTCGATTCGTTCAACCCATTGTCTTAACAAAAACTCTTTATGAACAATAATAAGTGTTTTTCTTTTAATTTTAGATATAATTCTGAGACCACATACGGTTTTACCTGCTCCTGTATGTAATTCTAATAACCCACCACCCTTTTCCTCTGCTGCTTTCATATAAGCATCCACTATTGGTAATTGATAATCTCTTAATTCTCCCTTAAAATCAATATTTATCCCTTTTCCAGAACCTATTTTTGAAACTTCTGGATCACCATAGTTTTTAATACCATAAAATTTTGGTATATATAATTTTTTATGAGATTCTCTATATATTGGAAACGAATTAGGTTTAGCAAGTGAGTTTTTTGGAACATATGGTTTCATCATTAGTTCTTTTTTTATTAAATTTTGTTCTTCCATCATCATGTATTCTTTTTTAATTGTATATCCTTTTTGACCTAAATAAGTAGCTATTTCGTTATCGTTTATTAGAGCAGTCATTACTTATATTTAAAAATAAATATATTTAGATTGTTTTAAAATATATATTTGTGATATTTGTTTTATAGATATTATTATTCATGATATTATTAGATAATTATTAATGTAGTTATTATTGTAATTTAATATGTTTTAAATATATACTATGACTATCATAGATGAAATTAAAAATTTAATACAAAATAATGACTTTTTACAAAAAAATATGAATGGTATATTTCCATTAGTAGATCACAATATTTTTAAATTAATGTTAATTGGTATTACAACAGGTATCGTTGCTTCATTTGTAGGTGGTGGAGCCGAAATATTAATTGTACCTTTACTTGTATATTTAAAGGTAGTAAATGATTATAAAGTAGCGATAGGAACATCTTTAGCATCTTTATTACTTCCAATTGGTATTGTAGCGGTTTACTTTTTTGCAAAAGAAATTTGCAGTGGTGAAAGTAAACAATGTATTAAATGGAATTATGCTTTAACTATATCCTTTTTCTTTGTTATAGGAACATTTGCTAGTTATTTTACTAGTGGTATTGATACAAGCGTTTTTAAAAGTATTTTTGGAATTATTACCATTATTCTTGGGGGGCTTATTTTATTTGATAATCAATAAATTTATACAGATTCATGTAAATTATACACAATCAGTAAATAAAAAAATATCATATTATCATATATGAAAAATTTACTAAAAATGTTACCAAGTAATCCTTCTTATTTAGTATTATCATTATTGATGGCTGTATTTATTGTAATGGAAGTAGCGCCTCCTAGTAATATTTGTATGTTAGTAGATACAATCGTCGGAAAGGCAGTTGTTATTATGGTTGCCCTAGGCTTATTTAGTTTAGATACTCTAATGGGTATTGTTGGTATCATAGCTGCTTACGTATTAATCATGAGATGTAGTAAAAAAGAAGAAGTAAGAACTTTCTCTCCCTCTGAGGTAAAAAAATCAAAACAATTAAGTGCCATGAATCAATTCCCTATGACTGTAGAAGAAGAAGTTATCGATAAAATGTTGCCAAGAACCAATCCAGATCTTCAAGCACCTGATTACAAACCAACACTTAATAATTTACACAATGCTAGTAAATTGTAAATAATAATAAAAATAATAATTTCCTAAATTTTAGGCATTTATTATTATGATTTTGCGCTAGCGTCGATATATTTCTTTGTTTTATACATTAGAAATCCTATTACTATTACACCAACCCCTATACCACCAACCCATGCCATAACCGTAGCTACTTCATTATTAGCATTGATAGGTTTTCCTGAAGCATCTTTCAAATTTCTGATCTCTCTATTTACAGCACTTACTGTTGGTGTTACTGATAATGGATAACAAACACCAGTAGGATTACCATTTGTCCCACAGTTTACATCCTTATCATCACAATTTGAAACTTTCCTTTCTTTATCAATTAAAACACATTGTAAATAATTTTCACCACATTGTTTGGTATTTAAGCATTTCTTTCCCATGTTATTTGCCATTATATTAATTATATAATAAAATAATATAATTTTATGTATATAAATGAATATTACTAAAAAAAGATTAAATAAAATAAAAAAAACAAA
>Ga0228624_1000315_pt1 | contig 26454 bp, 28 predicted proteins | sample 29DmetaG_FD_182744 | JGI IMG/M metagenome (GOLD analysis project Ga0228624, IMG submission 182744) | Seawater microbial communities from Monterey Bay, California, United States - 29D | ecosystem: Environmental > Aquatic > Marine > Coastal | place: USA: California | collected 2016-10-10 | reverse complement strand
GTGATTCATGATATTATCAATTTAAGTTAATGTTAAAATTTATAATTATTTATGAGAATAAAATTTAATAAATTAAATTTTATTCTCATTTTAACTTAAATTGACACAGTTAAAAAAACGCTCCCATATTTTGTCCCAAACACAACTAATTCTGCGTAGCTAAGTCATTCAAATCCCCACCGCTCTTTGCATAGAGGTTTGATTTATCAATAACCTTTATATCATCAAGTTCTAGTAGAAGGGTATTAATTGCCTTTCTTCCTGCATCATCTGTATCAAGGTAGCAATGGAGTTCTTTATACCTAGGATTATTTGGCAATATTTCATTTATGAGTTTTGGAATAAATGAAAGAGAATTAAGAACAATTACATCATATTTTAGATCTTGGATAGATTTTATATTTTGAACAGTGAAAAATGAAAGGAAATCTATAAATCCTTCAAAAATCAGGAGGGTATTTTGATTTGAATTATGACTTTGTGATTTTAGAGTAGTTATATCTTTTGGATATCCTTTTAAACTCCCTTGAAAATATTTACTACGGATTTCATAACCTCCTGAATCATTTTTGAAAGCAAGGGCAAAATAGTTTTTATTGTCATTGGTGTAATAGATTTCTTGAAGATAATGTTTTGCTATATCTATATTCACCTTTCTTGATTTAAGATACTCTATCAAGGCTTCATTTTGCAAATCTTGGAGTTTTCTAATCTCTACTTTTTCTTTGGTTTGATTTTGAGTTACTCCTTGTTTTTGTTGTATTGGTTTTGGTTTATATTCCTTATTTGCTGTATATCCTGTAAGTCTCGCCAGTTCTTCTATAGCTTCTTTAAATGTAAGATTGTAGAGCTTTTCTACCAATCTAATAATATCACCACCTTGTCCATCTGCAAAATCATGCCATAAATTAAGGTTGGTACTTACTTTAAATGACGGAGTATTCTCATCTCTAAATGGGGAGATATACCATAATTCATTAGGTTTAGTGGTTTTTGGTTTATATCCTAGTTTATCAAGCAAATTTTCTATTGGGATCTGCTTGAGCTTACTTGCATCTATTTTGTAATTACTCATATTTTATTAATAATTATTAATCTCTTTCATAATCGTCCATTTCTCTATCGAAGAAATCATCTTGTTCTCTTGATTTATCAAATTCTAAGAGATTTTGATATTCTTGTTCAAGATCAAGAGTTTTAAATCTATGTTTATGTTTCGTTTTTCCTTGTGCTTTTGCTTCGAGGTCAATTATTCCTGCGGTTTTGCCTCTTTGATAAAATTCTAAATTTTGTTTTTTAAGTTTCTTCTGAAGCTGTGATGTCGAGTAGGAATCCAGTATCGCCTCTGTTATAATTTGCTTTAACTGGTCTTTTCTACTTGGTTCTTTCGTTCTATGTTTGAACTGATTTTCTCTATCTTTAGACTGCGAGGATTGGTATTTGTTTTTGGTTCTTTCTTTATTATATAAGACCTTATCTTCTAATTCAGGAAATCTTTCTTGTTTGTAAATTTCCATCTCCTTCTGAATTCTTGCTAAATCTGATTTTTCGAGTCTGTACCTTTTATCCGCTTGTTTTTCATTTGAAGAAATCATCAAATGACAATGAAGATGATCTTTTTCTTCATGAATAACTCCAAAACACAAATTTAATCCTACTCGTTTTTCAAGATAACTATTTGCTATAGTATAAAGTATTTCTTTTTGCTTTCTAATTGGTATTTCACTTATATCTTGTTGAGGTAGAGAAATTATTTCGTGATAAAGGGCGTTTCCATTCTTCCTTTTTGGGAGGAGTGCATAGTTTTTATTAAATTGCCTTAATACATCTTTTCTTGCTCCTGCCTTGTAGATATTCTTTGCGATGATAAAATCCTTATCATCTGCCCCATCAAGCATATAATCATAGAGCTGAAAGAATGAGGGCTTTTTTCTTGAAAGGGATTTAATTATCATAGACAGAAGAATTATTTATAATATTTAACATAACTTCCTCTAGTTTTTCGAGGGCTTCAAGTATGGTGTCTCTTTGGTCTGTTGTGAGATAGGCGTTTTTCATAAATAGACGCTTCTCGTTTAAATCTCGTGCAATTTGATTGATGTTTGTTCCTATTCTGTTAATTGAGATAAGTGTTTCTTTTATGAGGTTTTGCTTTTGTTCTTCTCTATTAGTATTTTGCTCTTGTGTCTCTAAAATCTCCTGACTCATAGCATCCTTTGAAAGAGATTTTAATTTGATTATTTGTTTTATATTATAATCCTTTCCGTGCTGTTTGGCAAAATCTTGTGATGATTTTAATATCTTCATTTCATTTTCAGTATAATAGATATTAAAATTTCTCTTCTCTTTCTTTTCCTTCTGACGAGATTTATTTTTTTGCTTACGAATAAAATCTTTTCTATCGCTGAGCCATATAAAAATCTGCTCCTTATCTTCTAATTCTATATCTGAGTTATTAACCTCTTTTGCTAAATCATCTATTTTATAAATATGATGTATTTTTTGTATTTCTTGCTTGGTAATCATGTTTATTAAATAATAAGATAAGAATTATCCACCACATAAAAAGACCTGCTATATTCATTAAAACGATAGTCAGGTTTGCAGATATGATTTTCATATTGCACCTTATATGTTTTTGTAAGCCCTACTGGCTTACATGGTTTTTTGCAGAGAGGACATTTCAAAAAATCAGTCATAAAAACATATTATCAAAATAAATTTTTTCTTTCACTAGATAGGTAAAATTTTATTAAAAAGCCTTCGCTTTTTTCCTCGAAATTACTGCGTAATTTTTTAGGGTTCAAAGGGGTTTATCCCTTGCAAGTTATTTTCCATATGGAAAATGCAAACTTGCTTTCTATCTATCTGACCCTAAGTATATGAATAACTTTCATTTTTGCAAGAGTTTTTCGGAATAATTTTACGGTGAAAAGAAAGAGGATTTGTTGCTTTCTTTTCATAGTGAAATTTTGGAGAAAAACGGTCTTGAGTTCGGCACTGCGGGAATTTTTGATTTGACTGGAATGGAAAAATAGCAACGCTATTTTCGTAGTGGAGGGAAAGTCAAAAATGGGAGTTTTGGCACGAAGATAGATAGAAAAATCAGGGTTAGCGGAATTACTTTTTGAGGGTGGGTTTTATAGAGAAACTTTTGCTTTCGACTGCATTTTGAGTATAGTTTTATTTGCGAAAACATCAGTGTAATTATAAACAATATTGCCTCTAATGGAGGCAGGTTGCACTTTTGTTTTCGCAAAATTCAATATTGTTTTAACCTGCCTCCTTTTGAGGTTCGTTAAAGATTCGCCAGAGCATATAAAAAGAGGGATTTTCCCTCTTTTTATTATCCGCTCATAGCAATATTTATTTCCCTCAATATCTGCATAGCTGTTTCTTGGTGGCTTTGGATATAATCAATATAGCTTTTATATTCAATCTCATTAAAAGATTGTGATTTTATTTTTAGTCTGTTGCTATCCGATGAAAGAATAAAAGTAATATCAGGATATTTATATTTTTTAGAGTTAAAAACTAGCTCAATATCAATGATATTATTTTCTTGTTTATTAATATAGATAATGCAATTTTTATAATGTTCTTTATAGGATATTTCATATCCTATCTTTCTTGCGTTTTTATTGTTTTTGATAAGTTCAAATAATTTTTCGTGATTACGATAAATTGTTGTATCAATGGAAGTATTTATTTTTGTTTTCATAATTCTTTTTAATTAATTGTTAATAGACATTTCTTGAACGATATATTTTGCTTTGGTACTTCTAATCATAGCATTTGAGTATTGATTTAAGTTTATTCCCAAGTCCCTATAATAAACATTCTCCTTTTTATTGAGAGTAATTAAAACAACCCCTACCCTTGCTTTGCGTTCTGCTTTTTCATCAAAACAAGTTCCTAGATTTTCTACTGTGCCGAAATTATCTATTAATGTTTTTAACTTTAATCTATGCGAATTATAAGCATTGTAATAAGTATGTTGATTAAGTAAGGCAATAACTTTTCCACCATTTCCTAGCATTTCCCAAGCGTGTAAAACATGATTTACGCCCCTGTCAAAAGGTGGATTCATCAAGATTAAATCAAATTTTATTTTCTTGCTCCTATATGCCATAAAATCATTGCCGAGTAATTGGCAATTTGATTTTGATTTTAGAATATCTTGTAATTCTTCCACAAACTCAAAAGCATAGATATTGCTTTGCTTCTGTCTCTTGTTTTGAATTTTATTTACATAGTCAATTATATCCCCCTTACCTGCCGAAGGTTCTAATATATTCTTTGGTAGAGGTTTGTTTTTATATTCTTCTAACATTTTTTCTATTAGATTTCTTGGAGTTGGGAAAAAATTCCAGTATGCTTTGATATTGGTTTTATTATTGATTGTAGAATTTACATTGCTGTTGAAATTCTTAATTTCTTGAATTGATTTATTATGTTTCATAGTTCTTATAAAATAATGGTTAAAAATGATTAATTTGCTTGTTCTTCTCTTGGCGAAATATTTGGAGCGACTTGCCTTGCTATGATTTTTAAGAGCGGTTTGTCCTTGTAAATTTCTGCTTGGATTTCACCTCTTACTTTTATATTTACCCCTTTCTTGTAGAATTGAGTATTGTTTTTAATGGTTACGATTAGCTCATCATCAAAGACAACGACTTTAAACCATTTAGCAGTTTTCTTTTCTGTTTGTTTATTGAACTTGTTTACTGCAACAAAAAATTCTAATCTCTCTTTGCTTTTGGTTTTTAAGTGAATATCAGAGCCGATATTTCCTTTTATTGTTATACTCTCAAAGTTATATAAATGCTTAGTCATAATTCTAAAAAATTAAGGTTAATAAAAAATAAAACCTTCTAAAAGAAGGTTAAAGAAGCGAAGCGTCGCTGTCTTTAACCTCTGCCCAGTGGCGAACGACCATAAGAGACGAACGAAGTGAGGAGACAATTTATAAAGTCATCGGAAGCGGAGCTGTAGAGAAAGGTGGAGAAAATAAAAATTTAGGAATGGAGGAAAAAGTTTTTTATTGGAGCAGAGCGGAGATAACCGAAGGCAAGAAAAGTTTTTTTGGGAATGAGTAAAATTTTATTTTACTACCTTGATTTTAGAAATTGTGGTTGTTGAAGAACAAAACTGTCTCGAAGAGACTACTTATTATGAATAGGTGGGGGAGGAGCTAGAACCCCCTATTTTATCTCCTATTTTTTGTTTTTGTATTTACTTATCTTTCTTCTCTTTTGTTTGGCTCAATAAACTTGTACTACCTTATATGAATAAGAGGGCTTTCATTTATCCATATCACGAACTATTAACGACAATTTTATTGCCGAAAAACAAGCGGTGATAAGCACCAAATAACAGAAAAAATCGTATAAATCCATAACTTAAAAAGTTAAGAAATAAAATATTATCCTCCTTTTTGGACTTTAATTGTGAGATTTATTTTTAAGGAAATCAAGAAAATGATTTTTTATAAGAAAATTTGCATATTCTCATTTTTTAAGTAATATTTATTCAACCTTTGATTTAAAAGGTTAAGACATAAAATATTATAGGAAGCCTAGCCTTTTCCTTTCAGCTAGACTTCCAATGTTAAAGGGATTTAAAGAGGGTTTGATTGCATTTCGGCTCTCTTTTGTCGTTCTTGTATCATTTTAAAGAATCAGTCTTCTTTTTCTATTGAGATACAGTTTCTTCAAGATTTATATGATGCTACTCCTGTGGTTCATCATCAAGCGAAAGAGTCGAGAACGATATCTCAAGGATTGGTAAAAACTTCAATTAGTATTCTTGTAAGTCATTCAGGCTTTTCTGTTGGATGATTGGTTTGTTTATCTCCGTCTTTTCATATTTGGTAGTACATAAGATTTTTCATGACTGATTGCTCCAGAAAATTGAATGTTTTAGGTTTGGCATATTCTTTATCTGAATTTATCAGCCATATTCATATTTCATAACAACTTCTGAAAGAATCTTTTTTATACCTTGGCATTGGGTTTGATTTTCCAAAGATGATTGGCTGTTTGAATATAAAGAGTTTTTGATTCTGTAATTCTCTTCCTATCCAACCTGCATAATTATATGAGAAGAATAATACTGCACTAGCATTTGGTTTAAGAATTCTTTTATATTCCTTACAGGTTTTGAATACAAAATTAAGATATTCTTTTTCTGATTTGAATTTATCCCATTCTCCAAAATCAAAGCTTCTTATTTTATCTCATATTTTTGCATATCATCAATTATTTGATATATTGTATGGGAAATCTGCACATATAAAATCTATTGCATTATCAGGTATATTTTTCATTACCTCGAGACAATCTCATTGAACGATTTTATGAATTGGTTTTTTAGTTATTGTTTTCATAATTGGTTTAAATTTTAAGTAAATAAAAAAGCTATTCTTTGTTTTTGAATAGCTATAAGTTTCCTTTCATTGTTATATTGTTCTACATTATAAAAATTAGAAAATAAAATAGTTTAGGACGATTAAATCCTAGTATTTATTCACAATGTGCATTTCTCAAGTCATTACCTTTGAAAATTAAATGTCAGGAAATATTTTTTAAAAAAATTGGTTTAATTATTTGAGAGTAGCTTTAATATTTAGCACAATCATTTCTAGTATCAGTTGCTTCTGTAAGAAGAAATATTTTTAAAATATATTTGACTTGAGAAAGTTTTAAGAGGTTTTGGGGCTTGATAAACATTTTAACAGTGAAAAAAGAAAAAGGATTATTCTGTGAATTCTTACTGCAAAAAATTACAAAAAACCCTTAAAATGTACTATTGTATAATTACTAAGGATTTGATTAGTTAGGTTCGTGGGTTTTGTAGGGAAGTGAGCGGAGAGACGGATCAAAAGATGACAGGCAATTTTTTGGTGAATTTTTATAAGGATTTTTAACTATTTTTGCAATCCTACCTATATTTCATTATCAAAACTATCAAATATATTTGGGTCTAGTATAATTGAGTTATCATCTTCTAAATTAGAGACTTTATCCAAAATTTCTCTTGGACAGCTATCATAAAACTGAATTTTATAACCAGTAATAATATCCCCACTACTGCTTGTAAGCTCTATTATGTCATATTCTCCTGCAATCATATCGAACTCATTATCCTCTAAACCAATTTCAAGAGCAACTATCTTGTCTCTTTCTTGCTCAATAACATCATCATAAGATAATAAACTCTTCAAATCCTCTAAAGGCTTCAGTTCTTTTGGCAGCTCTTTTTTATCCTCTGCAAGTTGATATCCTGCAACTCCCATTGGTTTTGTGATATAGTTTATGGTTTCTTGCACTTCTTTGTTTTTTGATTCTTTGCAGAGAATTATTCCAATTGAATCATTATCTATATCTTTTTTGAGTTTCTTATCTACCTGCGAAAGATAAAAAGCCATTTTACCTGCATATTCAGGTTTGAACTTAGTAGTTTTGAGTTCAATTATTATGTAGCTTCTGAGTTCTAAATGATAGAAAAGCAAATCTATATAATAGTCATCATCTCCAGCTTCGAGGTGATATTGTTTACCTACAAAGGCAAAGCCTTTTCCTAATTCTGTAAGGAATTTTATTACATTATCTACGAGATTCTTTTCTAACTCTCTTTCTTTTAATCTGCCTTGCGAGTTATCTATAAATTCAAAATTATATTCATCTTTGAATATTTCATTTGCTAAATCAGAATCATTTTCAGGAAGGGTTAGGAAAAAATTATTAGTCTTTACATCATCTATTGCTTGTCTTGAATAAAGATTTGTTTCAATCTGAGTTTTCAGAACAAAACGAGACCATCCATTTTCTACTGCTTTCTTAGCATACCAAAGGCGTTGTGTTTTGTCTTGAATTTTTTGCATTATGGCAATATTATGACCCCAAGGAATATTGAAAATTGGAGGCAATGGAATTTCCGAAACAAGCTGTTGCGGAATTAGATTTTTATAAGACAATGCAAATTGTTGCATAAATTCCAAGTTCCTTTTTGAGAAACCTTTCATTTGCGGAAACTCTAATTTTAAATCTTGAGCCAACCTTTCAATAACTTTTGTTCCCCATTTTTCCTCCTCCTGTCTTTCAAGAATTGTTTTACCTATTTGAAAATACAAAATAAGCATTTCCTTATTTACAGCAAAATGAGCCTTGAGCTGTGCCGATTTTACTCTCTTCTTTATATCTTCTAGGGTTTGAAGATAATTTTTTGATGTTGTTAGTTCGGTGGTCATAAATTTTTAACTAATTTTTAAATCATTTTGTTTATCTACAACAGAAAAGAAATCAATTCTCTCATTTAAGCCATATTTTTTACAAACTTGCTCTACTGTGCGAAGTGCCACCCCTACTTTCTTTGAAATCCTTTCATAAGAAGCTTTCTTTAGCATTCCATCACTATATTCAATATATCCTTTTTTGCGTAATCTCAAAATTTCATCTTCTTTTTTGATTTTGTCTTTCTTCGGTCTTCCTATTTTTACTCCTTTTTTACGAGCATTTTCAAGTCCTGATTTTATTCTATAAGTATGTTCTTGTAGCCACTGCTCTGACAATCCTGCAAGGACAGGTAATATAATATTTGCATAGATTGTCTTGTTGTAATGTTTGTCTAGAGTTTCTTGTCTTTGGTAAAAATCAAAAACAGAGACCTTATTTTTAGCTAATTCTTCTACTGTATTGTAAGTATCACAAGCATTTCTGCCGAGCCTTGATACTTCATGTATTAATACTTTTTGAATCTTATTGGATTTGGCAAGATTAATGAGTTTTTGTGTTCCACTCCTATTTATTCTTCTTCCCGATATATGTTCTTCTATTTCTTCCACTATTTGCCAATTTTGAGACTCACAAAAATCTCTCAATTCACTTAATTGCCTTGAAATATCTTGTGTTCCGTCTGCTTTTGATACTCGGAGATAGAGAGCGGTTTTAACAGTTTTATTAAATTTTTTCAAAGATGTCATATTATTTTGAATTACCTTTAAATTTCATATCCGATACTTCTTGATATAGTTCTCTCAAATACCTTGCAGACATATCAAGAATCGGCTCATACATAAAAGAGTTTATATGTATGTTCTCAGGTGTCATAATGTTCACTTTATCTAATATTATATTGTTTTCATCATCATTTGGGAAAAGTGTTTTATATTTTTTTATAAGCTCATAAGTTTGATTTCTCTCAATACTATCAACATAATCATTATCATTAATACATCTAATCATAAATTGTTCAGCCATTAATCTGATTGCAATTGATAACGCTATTTTGCATTCTAATTCAAGATATTCGTCAGTCTTATTAGACAACTCTTTTGCTACTTCATAAATCACATCTATAACAAGGCTTTTTTTCTTGTCCTCAGATATTTTTGATAAATCTAAACTAGGAATAATATCTTTAAATGTTGTTAATAATTCTAATATTGTAATTTTATCAGTAGTATTGTTTTTATGATGCAACAGAGATGTAAGAAACTCATACTTCTGATTGTTCTTATCTCCATGACTATATTCTGTAATATTTCTAATAAATGGTATGGAAGAAATTAATATTTCATCCTTATCTAAGTTTTTCTTCCATGTATCAAAAGGATTGTTTTGATATTTATCTGACTTCAACTCAATTTTATCTGTGCATTTAATGGCGTGTAAATTATACAGCTTTAGAATATCATACCAATTCTCATTCTTTCCTATTTCAATTTTATCATCTTTCACTATTAATCTTTTTCTAACTGTTCTGTAGAAATCGTAATTATGTGTTAAAATGATTTGATAAAATTGAGACTCTGACTCTTCTAAAATATCTCTTAAATATTCAATAATTGCATATTTATTCTGATAATCAAAAGAATCAGCTATATCATCTATAATAAACAAAGTTTTTTGCTTCTTTAATTTTCTGGCTTCAATATCAAATATAACTCTTATTAAGTATAAAGCTCTTTTCTCTCCTTGACTCAGTACATCTTTTATCAGTGTGCTTTGTTCAATAGGTTCATCATCAAAATAAAATTTTAATGATGGATAGCTCTCCTTTAAAACAGTATCTTCCTTATTTTCTACGTCTAAACGAAATGGAACATGGAATCTTCTATTAAAAATATTAATAACCTTGTTCCACTTTGTAACATCCTTTTGTATTTCTTTGCTAATTTCCTGCAATCTTACTCTTTTTTTCTTATATAGCTGAACCAACTCATTATAAGGTTGAAGATTTTTATATAAGTAAGATTTCCATAGTTTTTCCTTAAATAACTTCGTATTTTTTAGTTCTTGTAATATAATACGATTTTCTTTTACATACTTGGAAAACTCTCTTAATTGTGGATTTTTATCTAAAATCTTATTAACTTTATCAAAAAGTTTTTTAAGTTCTGCATTATTAATAATTTTCTGCTTTTCGTCATTAATAATGTTCTCTAGTTCCTCATCTGTTTTTATCGCCAACTTACCATCTAAAAGAACTTCATTATGTAAATCTTTATGAAAAAAATTATTTGTTTTTAAGCTCTTAACAACATCAAGAGCATTATTATGGTCAAAAATACCTGCCTTAAAAAAATTTGAGGTTTTAATTAATTCATCATATTTCTCTAAATATTGCTCTAATAATCCTTGAAACTTTGTATCTTTAAAAACCAATTCAGTTTTTGCATTAAAAATAATATTATATTTAAGGTAAGAAAATCCATCTTCGGTCATTAAGTTTATTTCATCTTCTAACCTTATTAATGCGACAAAAAATGCACTCTCTTTATCTTCAGAAGCAATATCTTTTGCTATTTGTTGTACAGCAGAGCTATCCTTAACATTGCCAAAACACTCTTCTAAAGATTGAGCCACTGGTTTTTTATATTCTGCAATTTCATTATGAATTGCATCATATTCTGCTTTTAATTTATTATTAGCCAACAATTTGGCAACATTTGGTGAATATTTATATTCATCCTCGTAAGAATTAATAACAAGTATATCCGATGCTTGAATATCTTCGTCATCACTTTTTATTTCAACTAAAGACTGTTTTTCGGGGTATACATTGTCAATATGTTCAGTATCAAGACCTTTTTGTAAGCATGTAAATGTTTTTGCAAAAGACGTTTTCATTGAACCATTAGGAGCATAAATCACAAATATTCTCTGTTTCGCAAAATCAAAGATATGTTTTAACGATTTAATCCCATAACAATTTTTTAGTTTTACATTCAACTTCATTTTTTTGTTAATTATTTATCTATTAAACCATTAGGTTTTTTAGTATATTTTTTAAATATAAAAAATCAAGAAATTCAAGAGATAAAATAAACAATATTTTTAAGGGTGATTTTGTAGAGGATTTTTCTTTCTCACTGTTTTTACTTTCTTCCGAAGAGAATGTAATTCCATAAAAGAATTACATTCTTCTATATAATTATTATTTATATAATTATAAGGAAAATTCATACCCTTATAAACCGCATGAAATAAGGGTTTTTAGAAAATTTTTGCCGTAAGTATGGCTAGTTTTTGCCGTAAGTATGGCTAGTTTTTGCCGTGCGTATGACTAGTTTTTGCCGTGCGTATGGCTAGTTTTGAGCTTTTCAATTATCTTTGCCGTATGAAAGACTATAGCCATTTATACGGCATAATTAAAATTCTGCTTTCATTTCTTTTTGTTCTCTTTTTGGTTCTTCTTTTTCGAGGCTAAAGGGGAGTTTCATTTGTTCCTTCTTGAGGTTGTAAAGCCTTTTAACCGTTACAGTTTCAATATATTTATAAAATTTTCCCTTTAATCTGTTTTTATCATCATACTCTACCCCCATTATATCTCCGAATAAGTCCACATTGAGATTATCTTTTTTTCTCTCCGTTTCTTCCGTTCTTCTAAAATTCCATTGAAATTCTATAAGTCCAAGTTTCTTTGCTTCAAGTAATCCTTTTTCAATTGGTTTCCATTTTCTATTTAACGCCCTCTCTCCTTTATTGAGGAATTTTCCAAGATTCATACATTCATCAAGATTAAGGTCACATTCCGAACCTTTAATACTCGCAAGCTTGAAACAAAGTTTATAAACAAAATGCCTTGTTTTATCTGTTCCTTTTGCTTCAGGAATATATCTAATAGATTCAAGAGGGATGTATCTTTTACTAATAGTATGAAAATGTTCTATATATTCAGGTAAAAATTCTATTTCCTCTAGTCTTACGATGAGGTCAGGATTTTGTTCTGAATAAACTACCTTTTTAATACGAAGAAGGTCGTATATTTTATAGACTAACCCCTTTTCATCTTTTTTATTTTGATAGTTTTTTAAACTTCTTTCAGGATCAAGAACCTGTATTTTTATCGCTGACTGATCAAGGAGAAGTTTGAGTTTATTATTCCTTTTTTCTTGGTTGATTGATTTTGCACCACTGAGTCGTAAAAGCTCTGTTCCTGTAATAGAATCAATTTTAAAACTCTTTTTTCTCTCCATATGTTCATATAAAAGCATCATAACTTCAAATGCTTCTGTATTTCTTACACTAAGTAAACTTCCAAGTGCTTGTTGATAGGTTTGTTCTCTTATGGTTGCCATTTTAACCATAGGATTCTTTCCCTTATTAATATCATTTACAAGGTCAAGAATGGCTATAGCATCATTTTTTCTTCTCTGTTCTTCAAGTTGATTTATACTTCCTGATATTTTGCTTAAATCTTTGTTTTGTACTATCTTTTGCGTTTCTTCGTATGCGGTTGGTATTCCTGAAAGTTTTACTTTTTTACTTCTACCCATACTAGAATTGATTATTAATATTGTTTCCTTTTTCTTTTCCATAAATCTTTCCACTCCTTGCATTCCAAAATAAGTTTATTTCTTCATCAGGCTTTCCATTTCTATTTTTTGTTGGATTGACGCAATAGCTATCATTGTCTTTGTCGGTTTTAATTGAATAGACTATAAAAGCATCTCGTCCATATTGGTCGGAATCAGCAAGATTCTCTGTTCTTGCATATGAGTCATCATTATCTTTTGTTGCCCTGTTTGCCTGACAAATAGCTTGTACATGGATATTTCTTTCTTTAGCTAAGAACTTAATCCATGTTGATATTTGCACATGTTTATTGGCATCTATTAAATTCTTTAGTGTTAAAATATTAGCGTAATCTATAAGAATATAATCAGGTTTGAATTGGAATTCTTTTTGTAAATTATCTAAGATTTTTTCTATTCCATCTATAGAGTGAACATCATCTACAATCAATAATCTATCACCATATTTCTCTATATAATCCTTTCCCTTTCTAGCGTAATTTTCTTTTTCTGTGGTAAAGGTAGTATTGTCTTTTGCTATAAATCCATTTCTGATTTTCCATCCCTCTATGTCATATTCGCAGGCAAGAAGTCTTTGTAAAAATGCTTTCTTTTTTAGTTCCAGTGAGAAGACAATGACTTTACTTTTCTCATTATTCTTTAAAATACCATTTACAAAATTGACTCCGAGTTGAGTTTTCCCCATCCCTGTTCTTCCTGTAATAATGGTATTTTCTCCAAGAATAATTGGACATTGCTCATCTACTTCCTTATACCCTGTACAAAGAACCTTTTCAGCTTCAAGCGTGTCTATAACTGAGGCTTTGTCTACAATATATCTAGGATAGGTAGATTGTAGAGTTTTTTCTTTTTTAACTGTCATAAATATTTAAATATTTTAGAAGATAAGAAGTAAAATATTTTTCCATATAGATATTTAACCATAAAACCATTTATATATTTTTATGCCCTTTTTTCTTGAGATATTCTCTCAATGCTACCTCGACTATTTTTTCTTGAGTTTGTCTCGTATGTACTGCCTCTAATTTGAGGGCTGTATCTATATTGATGTCTATCTTCAAACTCTTTTTTACGAGTTCGTTTTCTTCCGCTATTTTTCTATTTTTTCTTGGCTTTGGAGTTTCTTTCTTTTTCTCCTCTTTTAGCTCAGTCTTCTTCTCTTTTGGCTTTGGAGATGAGCTAATAAAACTATCTAAAGCATCGATTTCTTCTTCTGCTTTTGGTACTGGGATTGGTCTTTTATTCATAGTTCAAAGTAATTAGTTAATAAATTATAAAAGATTTTGCAAAATTTCTTCTGCGATAAGCTCAATATCGGCTATTGCTTTTGAAGACTTACTTGCTTCAATGAGATTGAGTTTATGGCTTTTCTTATATTCTCTGAGTGTTTTTCCTCCTATTGAAAAATAGTTATATACCGCCCTATCTCTATGGACATTTTCAAAGGTATCTATGATTTTTATAGTTTCGTAGTTTTCTCTAAAACTATTTATATTTGCACTATGATAGGCAAAAGTAGGCAAGATTTTAAAATGTTTTTTATCTCTGATTTCTAGAATTTGTTTGAGTGGTTGTCTAACATTCTTATCAAATGCTTTTATGTCTTTATCAGATAAACGAAGTGGAAATATGCAAAGGTCAGAATATGCAAGAGCGGTTCTTGAGAGGGTTAAAGCTTTACTCTCCCCTGGTAAATCCACGAACAGAAAATCTACATCTTTTTTATATTTTGAGATTTCGTCCTTTAACTCTCTTTCTTCTTCATGGTTATATATCTCAATATTAAGAGGTGGAAGTTTTGGATCTCTATCCTCTATCCAACTTATAAGACTTCCTTGTGAGTCTCCTTCTAATATTGCAACTTTATATTTCTCAAATGCCTTTGAAGTGCTTATACACTGAGTAAGTGTGCTTTTGAGTATTCCTCCCTTTGTTCCTGCAAGTGAAATAACATACGAATTTTTAAGTGTTTTGTTAGCCATAAAAATATTTATATATTTTAATATTTATCTTCCTAGCTATTATTATAGAAAACTTTTTAAGAAGTCAAATGTTTTTATGGCAAAAAAGAAAAATATAAAACCATTTAAAAAGTTTTCTATTTAACTTTTTAAATATTTATCTTGATTTTTAGGTTTATTAATAATAGATTTAACTATAACAATCTTTTTGTGAATAAAGTTAATTATGAGGTATATACTATATATAATTGTTTTTATATTATCTTCTTGCACTGGGTATCATCCTATGAGTTCTACAGGAGGTTATGAGGATTTTCAGATTGATAAAGACAAATATATAGTAAAGGCAAATGGCAATGGCTATACTGACTATAAAAGAGTGGTTGATATAGCAAAGAGAAGGTGTGCTGAAATTTGTCTTGATAAGGGTTATAGTAAATTTCGTTTTATGGATTCAGATTCTGATACCAATACTTCTACTTCTTATATTTCAACGCCAAATACTACTCAACATTATGGAACATATAATTCATATGGTGGAAATGTAAGTTCTTACGGAAGTTATTCTGGATATAGCACTTCTACTTCTTATCAACCCATATCAGTTTCAAGACACTCTGTTAAATATATGATACAGTGTATTAATGATGAAAGCTTTGGGGAAGATGTAAATAATATATTGGATATTACAAAATATTTAGAAAAGTAACCAGTTAAATATTTAACTGGTTAAATGGAAAACCATTTAGGAAGAAAAATATTTTAATACCTAAAAGATAAATCAATCCCAACCTGATGTCTGTCATAGCTATATAGAGGGAGGTTGCTATCATTTTTCGTAAAAGAATGATTCAGTGAAACAGAAGGTTTAAAACCTCTTTTTCCTTTGAATTGATAGGTAATACTGGTTGTCATGGAGTACATCTTATCTTTTCTCTTTTCGTCAAAGGCATTCTCTTTCTTTTTATATTCTGTTTTTGAAGCATAAGGAGCTAAATATAAACTCACTCTATTAAAGAAAAGTTTATAATACGCTAATCCAAAACCATAAGCTTTGTTGCTATTAATATCATCTTCTGCACTATCTGTACCTATATTTGCATTTACACCAAGAAAGTGGTTTTTATTTGGATTAAAATAATATCTAAAATTTGGTCTATAAGTAATATTATGACCATTTCTTGTATTAACGGTTCTATATTTTCTTTTTTGCAGTATGAACTGGTTATTAAATTCCATATTCTTACCAATCTCTATAGCAACAGAAGGATTTAAGCCGTAAGTATAATTATAGTATGAATCTTCATGTCCTACCGTTAATCTATTGAGTGCTATTGGTAGGGAATAGATAATATTGTTTCTCTTATATTTTATTCCACCACTCGAATACAAGCTCACTAAATCAAAATTATTAAGCGTTTGGTAGTCTGTTTTTGCTACTCCTACATTTCCAAAAGCCTGCCAATTACTTCCAATCATTTTGGCATAATTAAGACCAAAATTATATTTATACGCATCATCGCTCGTTTCTTTTGCATCTTCTGATAATACAAAAGGCAAGTTAAACATTAAAACCGTATTCTCTGTCGTTCCTGCATTCGCATTGCTGTCATGCATATATCCTGCCGAAGCATTTACTGACCAGTTTTTAGGATATCCATGCGTTTCTATTGCCTCTATTTGTTGTTGATATCTAGTAACAGCATTTTGTGTATGTATTGGCAGATTATCCTGAGACTCTAAACTTCTCAAAAGATTTTCTGATTTTTTCAGACTCTTATATTCCTCATTCTTTTTTGCCTGTTTGTAATATAAAACAGCAAGTTCAAATTGAATTCTTGGTGCTTCTTGTATCTCTGCGGCTTTTTCAAACGCATTGATAGCACTCTCTGAATCCTTGAGGTTATTATGAGCTACTCCTATAAAAAAATAGCTCTCCATTTTGTCTTGAGTTGCAAGAGAATTAAAATTTTGCGATTCTAGTAACTCAATAGCTTCTTGATTTTTCTTTTCATTGATAAGATTATTTGCTTCTTGAAGAATGTTAGCAAAAGAAGATTTGCAAAATAGAACCAATAGAAGCGTAGCGTATATTATTTTCCTCATATCATTGGCAATTATTTGTACAATTTGCTCTCCATATAGCACTCGCATTACCCTGATCTGCACCGCTTGTTTTACTAAACTGAGTTGCTCCTCCCATTTCCGAGCAAGATGAACCATAGCACTGACCACCAATAGAACCTGAACCACCCCCATCTACTGTTAAATTTCCCTGAAATACTCCGTTATTCATAGTTATACCACTTCCTCTTGCTGTTGCCCATGCCGAACCATCCTTTTTTGCATCAATAACAGTGGAAAGGTTGTTGTTTGCAAAATCAGCAGTAAGAGTAATATCTCCACTAATAGCAAGATGTTCATTTGCATTTCCTGAGCTCGTATAATCTCCTTGAAGTGTTCCTTGATAGGTTGCCGTTCCTGTTGGATATACTGGGTCTGGATAATAGCGTGTTGGTATTCCTACAATAAAGCTTCCATGATCTATAATATCATCACTTCCATCAATATTGATTGTTCCTCCACTATGCGTTCCCCATCCTAAATATTGATAAGTATAACTTCCATCTGAAGTTGATAGGCTATTTGTAGTTACAGTATTGACCACGCTTGACCCATCATCTGTGCGTATTTCAACAGTGGCAGAAGTTCCTATAGTATTGGCAAGGTTGCTATTTGCTGTTATTTCTGCTTCATTGGTAGTTGTTGCAGATGTATATATGTATTTCTTATTATTTGTTATAGAAGAGGCATAACCTGATAGTGTTTGTATGTTTGTGTCTTGATTTTGTTGTTCTTCAGCATCTGAAACATCTCCATCTCGTTTATTATCGTCAATAATTGTCGTAACTGGTGTTTCTCTTTTTGGATCATTATTGTCATTGTTTGATGGTGGAGGAATGTATTCGTCATAATTGTCTATATTATCTTCTATTGTAGTTTGATTAAAATCTCCATTGTTATAATATGCAGAATATAGTTTATATGACTCTTCATCAAGATTTGGGACAATATTATTATCAATTTCGCTAAAAATTCTTGCCATAATTACAGCAATTTCTTCTGTGGAATACCCATCAATTTTAAGGTTATTTTCATACAATGACTTGAACCTGCTTGCTTCATTACCATTTCCATTTGCCTTGTTAAGAATGTAACCTGCCAATACATGATTATCTATAATTTTTCCAATTTGTTTACTTCGTGCTAATTGATTGTATGCTTTGACTGCGTTCCCACCTTCTTCTTTTACTCTACCTCCAACTTTTACTAACAATAATGATTGTCCAACCGCACAAGATACAGCATTTCCTTTACAAGCAAGAGCAACCTTTGCCTGATGCATTGCAAGCCAAGATAATCCCTCTAGAGCAATAGATGATTTAGATCCGTTTGCTAATTTACCCAACTCTACCGAGACTCCATCAATTACTGCATCTAAAACTAGATCAATTGCCAGTCCTTTCACTGCCCCAACGCTATTCTTTGGAAGTGAATCAAAGTTTCTTTGTAACGACTTACCTATGGCTTTAGTAGCCTCTTTTAACTGTTTTTTTGAAAGAGAGGGTGATACCGCTTGTATAATTCTTTCAATTGGAAGAGCTGTGTCTTTTGCTAAATTAATACCTGTTTTAGAGTCAGATAATACATTTAATATTTCATTAAATTCTGTTTTTACAGTATCTATGACACTTGAATAAGCATTTGATGAAAGAAATAAATAAATAAAGAAAATAAAAAAACCCCTCATATATAGAGGGGTTTGAGATGTATTCATATTAGATAATAATGTTTTTATTTTATACATAAATAACCTATATATCTATATAGAATACTTATTATTGCCATATAGATAAATTCAATTACTAAAGAACCTCAAAAAATAATAAAGTACACTACTGTAAATAACAAATATAATACTAGAGATAGCCAAATAATTTTTGATTTATCAACATTATTTTTCTTTTTTATTGAGAAAGAATTTAGTGCAACTCATACTAACAACGAAAGCTCAGATATAGATTTTAATAGTATATTGTGCATTTCAATTTCACTTGGTATAAAAGTTACAACTCATGTTCCAATTATTCATCCTAATATTAGAGATCATAGAAAATGATAAATTCCTTCTTTAATATATTTTTGCTCCATATTACTAAATTAGAAAATAATTTTTTATGCACCAATATTATATCATAAACATAATAATTTAACAAAAAATTCTATATTTATTTTACTTCACCCTATCATAAGCATTCCCAATCAACTTAAAAATAGCTTCTGCTTCTTTCATCTTATCAGAAGGTTCATTATGATGTCTATCAGGGTGGAATTTCATTGCTAGCTTCTTATAAGCTTTCTTTATGTTAGTTTTATCTGCACCTTGAGGAACTCCCAAAACATCATATGGATTGTTTGCTGTCAAATTATCAAAATTGAACTTTTCCCATTCAGGATAATATTTTCCTGTTTTTTGTTTATTTTGTTTCTCTGATTTTGACTTCGATTTTTGTTTAAAATCCTGATAAGATCTATTCTGAGAGTAACCTTTCTTTTCATTGTTAGATTCCCCTGCTTTTTGTCGTTCAAATTCCTCTCGTTCTCGTATTAACTCCTCCCATGCTTTTAGGATTTCTTCATATTTATCTTCAAGCTCCGCCTCTTTTGCCTTGAAAGCTTGTTTCTCATTTTCAAATTCTGCCTTTTCTCTTTTAAGTTCTTTCTTCGCTGAAACTGTGCCATCAACAACACTTACCGCATATTGACCTGCCTTTGTGCCTAAATGCAAAAACAATGCGATAGGCTTTAATATTATGCCTACCACATTACTTATATGATTCTTGTTTTCTTTAAATTTGTATGTATTGGTATAAAGATAAAATTTTCGTAGAAATTCTAATGAAAGCCCTAGCAATATACCTGATAATTGCCATTCACCAGTAACAAGGAAAAACAGTGAAAAAAGAATAAATAAAGTTCCTGTAATAATTCGAATAAAATTGAATAGACATATGAAATAAAAGAGCTTACTTAATAGTACAAAGGTACCTATATAGAGAACTCCTATAATTATGTAATATATTAGGGTAGGGAGGCTCATAATGTTTCTTTTAATTCTTTATTAGGATTTTCTTGTTCCTTTTCTTGCTTTCTAATTTTGGTAACTTTTCTGCTTAAATCCCAAATCATTACAAATGGCATTATTGTTAAGAAGAAGTAGAATGCACCTATGTCTTCCTTATATTGTTCTGTATATGGCTTATCTGATGTTGTTGTGATTAACCATATCAAGCCTTTCATGACAACAAAATAGATAGAATCTAATATTTGCCATAAAATTTGAAGTGTTGCATAATCTGCTCCAATTATAGCAATTATCCAAAAACAACATTGAATCCAACAATTATGCTGTAAGATTTTATCTTTCTCAGTATTAAACATTTTTACTTTTAAATTTTTCATATATTTATCTTTAAACAAAAATTTCTATTATCAATTAAATCAAAAATTACTCTAAAATTCTCTATCATTTTTAGACCTTTTTTTACACATCTGCGTATAACTTCCTCAAAAATTATTAATGGAAAATAAATCACTTTCATCATCTCAATTTTTAGCTCTATAATTACACATATCGCTATAACTCTCAAAAAATGTTTTCTTTGGTTTTGGAGGTGTCAAAATATTACTTATATCATAGATCACCGATTCTCTAATATATTTCAAACAATCAAAATAGAGAGCTTTATCCATAATCTTCTTAACCCTCTTTTTTATGTAAAATTTTAAAGAATCGGTTATATCTTCAAATTTTTTATTTAAGTGAATTTGAATTACTTTCTCCTTAAAAATATCAATTATAAGCCTTGCATCTTCTGATAAAACTGGATTTATAATCTCTTTTTCTGTCATATCTCAATCTTCAAAATTCAAATAAGAAACATTATCCACTCTGTGATAGAAATTCGGTATAAATTCAGGTATCTTTGAATATTGGTTTAATACTGGATGCTTGAAATATGGTTTTAACCGCAAGAGCGTAGGTTTTTGGTTAGAATAGAGATATATCGCTTGTTTATCCCTCATTCTCATTATGGATTGTGTATCCATAAGGGGCTTGTTCGTCGTTCTCTTATTTCCTTTTTCATCGGTTTCTTCTGTGATTACTGTTCCCATAATTTTTTCTAATCTTTGACAGGTATCGAGGTCGAGTCCTGAGAAGTATATCTGATTTGCTACTCCTCCATTAATTATGGTGTTGGCTTGTGATATTCCATATGCAGTTTCGAGCTGAGAGAGTGATTGGAGGATTAATGAAATACTCACCCTATATTTACGAATTGTGGTTATGGTTGTTGCAAGTGAAGGGATATTGGTGTGACCCGCCTCATCGAGCAAGCAATATACAGGAAGGGTTTTTTCGTCTCTTGATTTAAAACAAGTAGCAAAAAATCTTGAATAGAATAGATTGAGCAAAAATCCATATACTGATAAATCCTCTTGTGGTATCTGAAGATAGATTATCGTTTTCTTTTTTCTTATTTGATGAAGGTCTATTTCATTACTTGCCGTAAGTTTGGCTATATCATCATTCCCCATAATTCTCAAAGCAGTTTGTGCTGTGGTGAGGAATGATTGAGTAGTCTTTTTATTTCCTGATGTAAAACCCCTCCATTCTTTATAATTGTTTTGCAGAACTCCATTTTTATCTACGCTATATTTTTCAATAAATCTTTCGAGGCAGTGAGTATCTCTACCGAAGGAATTGAGCAAAAATTTAAGGTTCGCAAGGTTGCAGTATTTATCGTAATCTTGGATATTCTTTGCACTTCTTATTTCTCTTTGATTGACCAGTGCCGTTATGAGTATTTCAAGCAATTTTTTAGCTCCGTTATTCCAAAATGGATCTTTTGGATTCGGATCTCCTGCATTTATTAAAATTGCTGAAACATCAAGAATTTCCTTATAAGTAGAAACAGAGGCAAGGGGATTATATCTATTTGAGATATCAAGTTTTGCAGGATTTATGATTTTAATATCATAGCCTTTACGAGCCATATAACCACTGGTTTTTTCATGGAGTTCACCACTTAAATCCGTGCAGAGTATCGAGCAATTATTTAGTTTTAAAATATTAGGAATAATAAAAGAGGAGCTTTTTCCTCCCCCTATTCTTGCTACTACAATATTGTGATTAAATGAGGCTTTTTGTGAGATTCTATCCCATAGACCATTGAGTAAAAGTCCTTTTCTAAATGGATTTATAAGCCATATTCTTTTGGCTATATTCATAAATCCTTGCGGTCTATGTCTTTGCCAGATTTTGCGAATTATAAAAACAAATGGAAGAATGGTTATATAATATATTGCTTTCCAAATGTAATTGAAAAAGTAATATATGGTATATCTGATAAAATCAAAAAAACCTCCTCTTCCAAAAATATATGTATTTCCATCTTTGCCTTTTACTTGTTTCTTAGGGAGTATGCATTCAGGGAAATTTATTCCTACTATTTTGGCACAATATCGTGTAACAACAAAAAGAATAAAAAGGAAAAATATCCGACCGAGTAATTCTGCAAGCCATGAAAAGTCCAATTCTTCCAATCCCTCTACTTTAATTTCTGTCGCATAAGCTTTTTGCGAGAGTAGGAATATAGTAATAAGCAGAGATATCAGGAACGAAAAGAGAACAGAAGATAAAAATATGGTAGGAATACGCAAACAAGATTTTTTCTTTGTATTTCTTTCCTCGTAGTAGGATTTCTCTCCTACTTTTCTATAAAGAAAATCAATGATTTGTTGAGGAAAAAGTTTGATAACCCTACTCAACAAAAAAACAATAGGTGAAACCCTATTGTTTAACCCTCCCATTTTATATCTTGCCTCCTGCGGAGGTCTTTTTGAGGTCAATGCCTCTTTTGTATTTGTTTTCATATTTTTTATATGATTACAAAAATAAAATAATGGCTTTGTATAGCCATTTATTATTGTAACATATCGTTTTAACCCATGCATAATATCGAATATTGACTACTTCTCATCTAATATAGTAATAATGGATTTAATATATCTTTTTGACTTCAATCCTAAAAGCCTGATTACCTCTCTTGAAAGTTCCAGTTTTTCTTTATCTAAATAGGGAGTAATGATATCATCTTCATTGAAAAAATCCCTGATTTGAATACCAAGAGCAGAGGCAAGCTCCTCTATGAGATGTATTCCTGATTCCGTGATTCCTCTTTCAATATTTGATATAGTTTCTTCCGTTTTGCTTATTTTATATGAAAGTTCGCTTTGTGTCAGATGTTTGAGCTTCCTGTAATACCGAACTCTCTTTCCAAATTCCTTTTTAATATCCGTTGTCATATGCAATAATATTGAGTGAATAAATAAAATTTTGTTTCATATTCACTCAAATAACCATAGAACTACATTTAGGTTTATATTGACTTTTAGAATTATATGAAACACTATTTAGTGAACTGTTATAATTTTACTAAATGTAGCTATGCGTTTTATAATAATATCCGTATTATTGTTCGGTTTTTCCTGTAATGCTTTTGCGGAGGACTGGTCAATAGGAAATAAAAGCAAAACCAAGAAAATATTGTTTTATAAAGACTCAAAGGTTGCTGAGTTGTTATATAACGGTAGTTGGTCTTTTTATTGCGAGAATGGGAGAAGCGGTGGAAATGTGAATAAGAAATTTGATTATCTTCGCACTGCTACAAAAAATGCCATGACTGTATGCGATAAATTTTGAGAGTTTGATATTTTGTGATATAATATTTTATATTTAAATAATCAGATTTTTAAAAATGGAGAAGGTGTGATTGAGTCAGTTTAATTTTGAGTGCGAAGATATTGCTTCAGTAAATTTTGACACCCCTTATTGTTCAGAAACCGAAATTGAGGAAATTTCTATGAATTTTGAAATAGAAAAATCCCAAATATATGAGAATTGTAAATCAGAGTTAGAATCTTGCAAAAATGATATTTCAAACAAGGAAAATATCATAGAATCCGATGAAAAAGAAAATTTGATAGAGAAACAGAATTTACAAACAATATTGCAATGAAAAATAGAACAAGATTGAAGTATTAATTTTGATTTTTGATGAAAGAATCTATTTTTCTATCCATCAAATACAAACGAGTATTGAGTTGGAAGCTGTAAGGATTTACAGGATATAAAAACGGAGATCGCTATCACTACTCTTAATGGCAATTATACCATCAAAGATGGAGTAATTTATGATTGGAGTAAGTCTATTAATTCTTATCTTGATAAAATAGAGAAGTTGTCCGAACTTGTTTCGGACATAAGAGTGATATCACTCTTGCAAAAGGCTGAACCTAGCCCTCTTTCATTTTTTACTGTCAAAAATTTTAAGAAAAATACTCATATTTTGGAATGCACTTTGGCGTTACTTGAAGCAAAACAAAGTTTAAATGAGAAAGGAAAATATGATTCTCTACTTCGAGCTATGGAGCATTTGAATCTAACCTATGAGGATAAGGTTTATTTTGATGAGAACATGGATAGTAAAGATTTATCGGAAGTTATTGAATGAAAATTGGTTGATGTTTTGGAGAGAGGGGTACTTGTCAAATAAAAAATGATATTATAAGATGATAAGTGACAAAAATGCTTGACATTTGATAATAATAGATACTATAAGATAGTCAGCTTTTTAATAAAAATTAGAATATATCGTTCAATGTCTGATAAGTATTATTTTTTTCATGGAAACCTTGTAATAGCAAGGACTGGTTGCACAAAAAGCAAAGTATATAAATCCTTAAAAATCTCCTCAAACACCCTGAATAAAGCATTTGGAGAAGGTTTGCAACTTAGTACAGTGAGTAAAATTTTCAATTACATAAATGAAAATTTTTATAATAAAAAACTGAATAGTGCTGACTTTATCTATCAAAAAGGGAAGAAAACTACATTAAACGAAAGTGATGTTAGGGCTATTGTAGATAAAATATTATAAATTAATTATTAAAGATATGACTTATAAAGTAAATATGTTCAAGATTGTCTCTAGAAGTAAAATAAATTATACTCCTGTTACAAAATTAAATAATTCTTACGTCGAAACTAGAACGGCGGAACAAATATCTGATACTGCCGTTAGAATTGCAAAAAAAGTTAGATTTTGCATTGAGGAAAGAAATATTAAACTTTCTTCTGTATAATGGTTGCAAATAGTCAAGAACAAACGATGTCCGATCTCATACATATCAACTGGAAGGATGATAATGATGATGCAATATACTCAAATGTCAAATTAATACTCAAGTCAACTTTTATTAAGTTAAATAATGAAGGAGTATTATCTATAGATAAAACAAATATCAATTTCAATAATAATATACTGGATGACCTATGTAGGAGCTTTACAATTGATATGAGAAGATATGAATCTTCTCATCATTCAATATCAGGAGTCCATGCATATATCTTAGCATCCTTTTTAACAAAATGGTGCGTTTCATACAGCGTCATTCAGTCTGAAAATTATGATATACAACAATCTGCATTAACAAAGTTTATTTTATTTGGCATTGGATCAATATTATGTCAAAGCAATGAATCTGAGACTACAATATCGAATATTTATAGCTACATTGAAGATGATAACTATATCTTACAAGAAATGTTAGAGTATCATATTAAATATCGTATTAATCATGAATATAGTTATTATTTATTTTTTTCCTCCTTATACGTGGCGATAAATTTTAAATAAATATAATACATTCTATGTCAAGTATAGTAATTAAAGTCCTTATAGCATTCTGTGTATGTTTAATATCTTCACTTTATTTGACAATAATTCTTTTCATTAAAAAACAAACCACGATACAAGATAATAAAACATTCTTTTTTAAGATATATACTGTCCATTTAATATCAACAATTTATGCAACCCTCTTATTGCCATTATTTCTTTTTATACTAAGACAGGAAGCAATCTTTGAGGATTTTATTGATACAAAAAATTCTATTGTTAGCACCAAGTTATTTGTTTTTATTGGCTTACAAATTATACTAACACTAAATTATGAGGTAATATATACAAAAATATTCTCACATTTTTTTCCAGATTTAAAAGATAAAGCATTAGGTTTCGTGAATATCCAATCAATTGTTAATGAAGCTCTTATGTCAAGAGAAAATAATCATCAAACTATCGAAGCAGATCAAAATACAAATCTCCCTAATCTAATATTAATAATTATTGAAACATACAATACCAAACTCTTTCTAGGATACAGTGAAGTTATACGATTAGTAAAACGGACAAAAAGAAGCTATACTAACTCAAAAATCAAATCAGAAATTAATAAATTATTGAATCAAAATAAGATTACGTTAAAAAAAAGAGGTATGTTTCAATATTTTGGGGAATGTCCAATCCCCTGTGTCAATTTAATTTTTTTCAAATTTTGCCTTAATAATTTTATTAAGAAATTGAGATTTTATTTTTACAAGATTTTAAGCGTAGCGTATCTTGTAAAAATATAAATCCAATTTTTAAGATAATTTTTGGCAAAAATTTGTTTTCCATTTTTTTTAGATTTAGATTAATATTTTGT
>Ga0228624_1000312_pt1 | contig 26583 bp, 34 predicted proteins | sample 29DmetaG_FD_182744 | JGI IMG/M metagenome (GOLD analysis project Ga0228624, IMG submission 182744) | Seawater microbial communities from Monterey Bay, California, United States - 29D | ecosystem: Environmental > Aquatic > Marine > Coastal | place: USA: California | collected 2016-10-10 | reverse complement strand
AACCGTGTTGATGAATGTCATGTGAGGAACATTCGTACGAGTTTCAATACCCTCTGGTAATGATTTAACTCTAACTGGTAAGTAACCTAATTTATGAAGAGCTATGAAGTGTTCTCCGTTGTACTCCATACCTAAGTATAAAGCCATGTCTTTTACAAACTTCTCTGCAACTTCGATTGGTTGCGCGAAGAAGTTTTCTGTGAACTCATCATGAATCCAACGCCAAGTCATTTGCTGTCCAAAAGAAACAATCTTATTGATTCCTTTAGGAGCATGTTTTGTTGAACGTGGAATCCAAGTTCCATATAAATAGTCGGTTCCTTCCGCAAGCATTGCTGGGTGTCCGATTTTGTACCCGTCTGAGTAAAATAATGATGTTGGTCTAAACATGATTTTTATTTTTTATTTGTTATATTGTTTTTATTTCATAAAGATACGGATTTATTTCGAATCTAGAATTTTTTTAAGTTTTATGTCTCTTATTTTTTGATCCATATTTTCTACAATGATGTTTCTACCACGCATTATATGTGTACTCATTATACTAACACCCACTGTATACTCGTTCAACAATCTTGTAGTTGGTTTGGAATCTCCATCCTCGAGTGCATCTATATCCATAGTGTAGTATCTACTTACTCTAACAGACATTACCTTTGTGAATTCGTTTAATTCTTCATTCTTTAGATGTCCTTCGTCAATCAGTACATTCATTATGTCACCAGCCCGCCATTGGTTTATAACCGTATATTCATCAGTGAATGGCATGTCTTCGAAAAGACAAACGTCTATTATGGTGTCGTCGTCTCCGAACATAATTAAACTTTTTTTATCCATTTTCTAGTCATTATTGGTAGATTATTATCTATTGCATATTTTTTTAAAATCTCTATATTAGATTTTTTATTTAAGGATAAAATAACAGAATCCTTTTTAGTAACTCTAATAGTAGAATCTATATTCAAATATTCTTTTAATTTATCTTTACACATTATAAAAAAAATATCCCAATTTTTATGACATTCTATTCTAATAGATCTTATTTGATTATTTTTATCATAGTTACTAACACATCCATCACCATCATAAAATCCTATAAACAATGATATTAGTAAATCTTTGTTATCAATAAAACTAAAATCTATACAATTATATGTCTTTTTATCGGAAATACCTAATTTATTTTTCAAAATACTACCATACACAACATCCTGACATGATAGAAATGAGTGAAACCCCTCACTATATTCAGTTTTAACAAACCTACTATTGATATTAATGTTTAAATATTCACAAAGTTTTAATAAGTGTCCACTATCTTTATCACATATAGAAATATTTAATGATCCTCTATCGTTAATATGACCATCTGCCAAAATATAACCCCACCAATAATAATTGTAAAGATTATCATCTAACATTTTTTTAAGTTTATAATGGTTTTTATCTTTCAGAGATTTAACTCCTAAAATTCTAGCCATTGATTTTATGGATTTGTAAGTACATCCTATATACTCACAAATCTCATTTAAATCTCCATATTCATAGTTATCAATTAAATATTTTTTCTTTTCTTCAGTCCATTTAATTTGATTTTTTTTCTTTTTAAGTTCTACCATAGTCACATATATTTCACATATATATAAAACTATTACTTATACCTAAAAGACATTAAATATTTTTACTCTATCAATATTATAATCATTTACCGAATTGGTAGTAAGGATTAAATCGATATATTCTAACGCATTTTTTAAACCGATTTCTTGTATAGAATGAGTTACAACTAAGTAAATACTATCATTAAAGATTTCTTTTGGTCGTATATTTCTTATAGATTTAGCAATTTGTATAAATGTTCCAAAACCATCTCCAATATCATCACAGATAACGAAGTTTTTAGATCCAGGTGTATCGTCAAGTCCAGGTACTTCTGTTCTAACTATTTTACCATTGTTTTTAATATCTCTTACCTTGTTAGCAACTATGATATCACTAATTGAACAAGCCACTGCAACATCATAAACTTTCTTAATTGCACCGGCATCTGGTGATATTAAAGTAACATTTCCATTGATTGAATTTATTGAATTTTTAGCAAAAGCTACATTAGATATTTTTCGGAAGTTATTAAGACATGCCTCTAATACATCTGAGTGTGGATCTAATACAGTAACTTTATTGAAATTTTGTGAGTTGATTATCGGACAGATAACCGTTTTAAGATAATTTGATTGACCGGCTAAGAACTTTCTATCCGAACGAGCGCCAATAAAGTAAGGTGTATAAAGTTCAATATCTTCAATATCCAACTCTTTTAATGCTTGATTAGCACAGATTATTACTTCTAAGTCTTTAAAAGAATTTAATCTACTTTTAATAACAACTTCACTCTTTTCTAGGAAAGGTACATCAGTTATTGTTATCGATTGCTGACCATCAGGGAATTTAGATACTTTATATTTAATATCTGAATTTTCTAAGTTTGTTAAATCTAACGTTTTCATATTATTTTTTTATAAATATACGGATAATATCTATTATTCTCCTAATATTTCGTTTATTCCTTTTCTCTTACTATGAAATCATATCTTAACCGCGTTGTTTTCTTCCATAAAATCTATGAAATCTTCCATAGAGTCTCTATAGTTTCCTTTCTGACCACCTTCAAGAGAAGAGCAAACTAAAGGTCCAAACTTTTCGTTTTGTTGAATATCATCTACGATGAATACGATTCCGTTATCGAATCTAAACTTGTCTCCTTTTACAACTAAAGCGTCCATATGATTTATTTTCTACAAATATAAGGAATTATTATTACTCAACAAAGAACTTTTTGATATTACTTCTCATATCAACCACTTTGTACATCTGTGCATCTTCATCACCAGGACCTAGTCTTTTAATAGACTATTTAAGGTATTATTTCTCTTAAATATCTTTTTATATTCTAAAAACTCTTTATATTTATCATATTTTCGTTCTAATCTTATACCATCAGAGTCTTTATAAATAAATTCGCATAGATTATATATTGATTCGGAATCATTTATACAAATTTGTGATGATTTACCAAGTTTATCTGTATTTATTCTTATTTTATATTTAATTGATAGTGAATCTAATATTTTTTTTATAAAAGTCCAATCTTGTGTGTGTGTAGATGAAAAATAAATAGCAATTTGTTTATATTTTAAACCAGCATTTGATATTGTTATACAACCATCTCCATCAAAAAAGCCACGAAGGAAATGAGATAATAATTTATTAAAATTTTCGAAAATGGATGTACCCAAATCTTTATCTCTATAGTTATTACTTATTAAATAATTACCCAATTCTCTACTAGATACCCAATTAGCGACCATAGTATTTTTACCTAATGATTTCATATTTTCTGATTCAAATCTTTTCCAACCCAATTTTTCGAATATTAAATCTGAGTTTAATGAGTCATATTTAACACAAGTGTGTTTTATTATAGGAGTTTTGGAATTATTATTGGCGAAGCCAACATTACCATCAGACCATATCAATCCAAGTACATATGCAATCTCTGGATCAACAACATTTATATATTTGTTGACATCTATAGAATTTTTAGACAAAATTCTATAGATGCTTTCTTTACTAACTTTTAGTCCATTTCTTCTTGCATATGAAGAAATGGTTGACTTATTTATTAATAATTTATCCGCACAATATTTTGGACCTCTTGTTTCGAAATTTTCATTTATGAATTCTATTTGTTCTTTTGTCATAAAAATATCTTTTTATGTATATACTAACAAATAGAACTTTCCTTTTCAAAATATTTATTTATATATTCTCTCATATCTTTAACCTTTATTAAAGATGCATCTTCATCACCTGGTCCTATATATACGAGATAAGCACCACCAATCTCGAATCCACATTCTTCTAATATAGCAGCATACATAGACAATTGTATAGAATATTCGTTATGGTGATTTTCATAGAAACTATCAAAAGGTTCTAATAATTTATGATAAGATCCTTTTGGGTGATCATCATCTCTAAACTCTTTGTTGGTTTTATAATCTAATATGAATATCTTACCATCTTTTATAAAAAGTGCATCGATCATTCCGGCCTTCTTCCATTTCTTGGAAAAAACTCTTACTTCAAATGCCAATGGTGTTAGTTTATGAAGTTGTTTAGCATAAATAATATTGAATTTATTTATTCTATGAACTAAATCTAAATTTGTAGGTATAGGTTGATATTCTTTTTTGAAGTAAAGTTCAATATAGTTATGCAGATCAGTACCAATCTCGTTAGCATAGTCGTTTAAACGCTTCCATTCCTTCTTAATTTCTTCTTGATCAACACCTGCTTGATCCGCTTTTATTTTAGACCATTTTTCAGAATCAAAAGGTTCGTGAAATTGACCAATAAACTGTGTAACTGATTGGAAGGTATCTCCATGGTAGGTATATTTATGCTGACCCGGATCAAATTTAAATTCCGGATCATTGAAGCACTCTAATCTTTTAAGTAATTCGTCTCTCATATACTTTATATTAATGAGAGACGAATTTGTTTAAAATGGAAGATCCGAACCTGGTTGATCTGTTTGAGATTCTTCTTGTCGCGATACAACTTGTTCACGTGCACGACGTGAATGACGTCCTAAAATATTAGTCAAATAATCCATCGTAGAATCCCAAGAGAATGTTTGAGTGTAATCATAAGATTCTGATTCCATTTCTCTTTCACGTCTCTCTTCTCTTTCTCTTTCACGTCTCTCTTCTCTTTCCTTTTCACGAAGTTCTCTCTCTTCTCTTCTACGTTTTATTTCTTCTCTTCTATTTTTAATAACATCATAATCATTATTATCATCATTATCATCATTATAGATATAATCATTCAATTCACTATCATATTTAGCATCACCACAAAGAATATATTGGTCGTAAATATCAGAATAGTTAACATTATTAGAATTAGTGAAACCATCAAGATATTCTACATAACAAGTATCATATTTATATCTAAAAACATTATCAACAATATCCATTACTAGATAGTCTCTTTCCTGTTTAGATCCATCAGTAGAACATAAAGTATAGAAATCTCCATCTGGATGATAGTTTGAGAAAGTACCTGTATCTCTATTAAAGAACTTAAACGTATCCATATAAGGTAAATATCTATATTCACTTTTTGGTAACGTAATATCAATTTTCAATTCTTGTTTTTTAGAACCAATACTTTCAAAATTCATTGTATCATACCAGTTCTGATTAGATTTAAATAAATACCCATTCTTACTTGCCCACTCTTTAAAGTAGAAAGTGTATGCCTCATCATTATTAGTATAAATACGGTCCATTATTTTATATCCATTGAAATCCCAAAGTAATGCCCTACCAATAAGTTTGCCATAATCATCTAACATAACTAACATAGATACTATATCATCATTATCAACGTAAACATCCATAAATTCCTGACAAGATCCATATTTCATACAAGATGAACCTAAGGAACCTTCATCATTAGCATTAGCACTATATAGGTAATATCCACGAATATCTTCACCTTTAACAACTTCTAAACTAACTTCTATTCTATTAGAGACATTTCTAAAAAGTGTTGAAAAGATTTCAACATCTCTACCAGAAATGTTCTTAAAAACTTTCGAAATGAATCCACCTGGTTTTGCATGAAATCTTCTACTTGAAGTCCATAGTTCACTCTCACCAATAACTTCTGCCCTTTCCTTAGTAAGGTAAGAGATTTTAGATTTATCCTGTGTTGAAACAGAAATATGATTTACAAAACCATCTACTAAGTCCTCATTAGAATGTCTCTTCTTTAATAACAAAGACGCAACAATAGATTGACTCTCAATCTCGGTCAAAATTTTTCTCAACTCATCTGATATAAAAATATCAGAGGTTTTTCTTTCGTAAGCCATATTTTTTTTATTTTTTATTTTCTACAAATATATGAAATTATTTAGAATATCAAATATTATTAAATGTTAAAATTCGAATTTCTTTATTATTATGTAATTTTCTTAATGAGTAATAAAGTTTCTTACCCTCATTCGTTAAATCATCAAAGTTTGCATTCCAGAATCCTATATCATTACGCATTTCATATGAGAATTCTGACCAACCAACACAAACTGAAGTTGTTAGTGGGATAGAAAGAACTTTATTCATAACATCATTTCCCATTAGATTCGGGAAGTAAAAACTATCATACTCATCATCCTTAACTTGTTGATCAATCAACTCATCAATATCATCAATAGTAAATTGTCTATTTATAACAGATCTTCTATGTACATCATCAGATACAAAAGTACCAGGCATCTCCAATTTTAAGTTCGATAGGTCATATTTTTGACCCATAACATCTTTTATATCAAAGGCTACGATATAAACCATACTTTTACCACTATCCATCTTAATAATTTCCCTATTATTATTTGGGAATTTGATGAATCCTTCATTATCTTCTTTTAACATATTTTATTTTTTTATTAAATACCAAGTGATTCCAATGCTGCATTTCTAACCGCACATTGTGTTATTTTCATTATTCTTTCTGTTTCATTTTTGATTATGTGTGCATCCTCTCTATTGAATATCTTCAAATATGATTGAAGAACTGAAAATGCATCAAGATAGAAGTCGTCTTCTCTATTTATAGATTTGATATACTCTGATGAACGACTTAATAATAGACTTTGTTTTGAAGTTATACCATTTGTTGTTCTAGAAAATCGAAGCATGTTTTTAAAAGCATCAAACTTTCTATGTGCAATTTGTGTAGGTTTACCATCACCTAAGATTATTTGTCTTATTTTAGAAAAAGCAACTCTGTGTCCTACAAGTGATTTTAAAGCCTCTACTTGTTCATCAAAAGTTTCACCATTTAATCCTTCACTAGCATCTTCTGCTGCCTTTGTAACTCCTTTAAGATGTTTTTTTGTAAGACCAACGTTTTTTACGTTTGATATGATATAAAATTTTGAATCCTCACAATACAATCCTGCATTAAAACTTAATCTTCTGGATTTATCTGAAGAATTTAGAATATAGAAAGATTTGTGATATTTCTGACCATTTATATCAATAGATTCAGAAAGTAATTCTAAATACTGAACACCTCTAGTTAGTGTGAACCTATACTTTGTGATTGTAAAGTTACTTTCAATAAGATCAATCTTATCTTTAAGATATTTTGCTATATCAAATATCTCATATCTATCAGATACCGTAACAACTCTTAAAACTCTATCATTATATTTAGTAACAACTGTATCACCAACCTTCTCTATATTGATTTTATCAATCCTTTCAATTAGTTCACTCTTATTATATATCCTGTAACCCATATTTTTTTTATTGTTTAACAAATATAATATAATTTTTGAGAATAAAAAAGTAATATATAAATAATGGAACATTTAAAAGAATTTAACCATTTCATAAATGAAGAATGGTCTAAGAACGAACCAATACCAGAAATATTAAATAGTAAAAGAGGATTAGCAGTATTTTTGATTGGTGCTCCTGGCATCGGTAAATGCATGGAGTATGAAACTCCTATATTGATAGACGGAAAAGTCAAAAAAATAGGAAGCTATATAGAAAAAAGAATTGATGTCGATATAGATGGTGAGGTTAAATTACCAATGTCCGAGATTGCATTTGTAAACTCTGTTACAGAAAGTGGTGAAATAATAAAGAATAAAATATCCGCTCTATATAGAGGTTACTCAGATAGTATGATTTCTATAAAAACACAAACAGGTATAGATTTAAAGGTAACTCCTGTACACCCGTTATTGATTTCAGATGAAAATGGGGAAATATTTTGGAAAATGGCAAAAGATATAAACAAAAATGATAGAATAAGCAGACCCAGATTCTCAATACACGAAGATATGGAATCGGATATAAGCCCAGAAATGGCTAGACTGACTGGATATATGCTAAGCGATGGTGATTTTTACAGAAATGAAAAAGATACATTATGGATGAACTTAACTTCAATAGATAAGGAAATAGTAGATGATTTCAATATGTGTCTTCTTAAAGAGAGTGATGGTTTATTAAAAGCAAATAACACTACTCGTTATAAACATAGTTTATGTTATGTTGATAAAAAAATGACAAATAAAACAATAGAAGGTAGAAGTCCATTCAAGAAGAATTTCATAAATAAGTTCAAAAACTTATGCGGTGATTATATCTTTGGTAAAAAATCATATGATGTTAGAATTCCGGAAAAAATAATGCAGAATAAAGAATTGTTGAAGAATTTTTTAGGAAGTTATTTGGCTTGTGATGGTGGTGTATATAAAAACAGAGTTGAGTATTATACATCATCTGATGATATGGCTAGAGATATATGTTATTCACTTTCTAAATTTGGAATATTAGCCATTAAGAAAGATAAATATACCAAACTCAATGATAAGGTTTTCAAATCTAATATTGTTAGAATAACCGGTAAAGATTATGATCTATTCGGTGATATATTCAATGATTATATTAAATTAGATAGAAAGAAAGTTTATAGAAACTCTGGAAAAACTAACACAAATATTGGATCAATTTTAATACCAGATAGTATAACAAAACTATTAAAGGATAAAAAAGTACTTAAAAAAGTATCAAAAATTTCAAAACACAGATTCTATAAAAGATTAAGTTTGGAAAAACTAAATGAAGTTTTTTCATTCATAAAAGAAGAGGTTCAATCCGAATTGATTGATAAATATCAAAGTATAAATAACTCTTTATTTTTTGACACCATATTAGATTTACAAGAAGTTGAACATAATGATTATGTATATGATGTTGTTTTGGATGAACATCATAATTTCATAGGGGGTAATGTGCCAACAATACTACATAATAGCACCTTTGTAAACAAATTCATACACACAAAAAATCCTAACATAAAAGATTTCTCTACAGATGATATTTCACTTCTTTATACAAAAGATCCAAATGTTTATTACAGAGGTAAAGAAAAAGAAGATGGTACTAGAACCGCAAATGCAAGTGAACTAAATCTAAAGAAAATAAAAACATTTATGACTACTGGTAACTCATTTATATATGATACAACAGGTGCCGGTAAAGAATATACAGATAAAGGGTTTCAACATGTTAAGGATATGTTTTATTCTGCACGAGAAAATAATTATGAAATAATATTCATACATCTTCTATCTACGTTACAAACTTCTATTGATCAAGATAAACTAAGAGATAGACATGTTGATCCACATTACATACAATGGGCTTATGCCAAACAAATGGGTGGTGAAATAGATGGTACTAAAGTAGAAGGTAATATGCCAAGGTTTAAAGCACTTAAACCTGACCAATATTATGTTATTTTAAGTATAAATAAAAAATATACTTTCTATAAGTATATAAATGATAGATTAGCACAAAAGAAAGGATCAAAATATGTTCCTATGAACAAAGAAATAAATTTTGATAAAAAAGAAATACTATAAAAAAAACCACTCAAAAGAGTGGTTTTTTTATTTGAATTTATAATCAATTCTTACTTCTGGCTTATCATCAGATATTGTAAAGGGAATTTCTACCAATATACTACCTTTATAAAATTTAACTATATAATCACCATTATATAATCGATGTATCTTAAACTCACCATTTTTACCAGTCATATTCATATACCTACCAGAGTAGTTTACTCCAACACTACCATCAGAATTTACAACTCTAACAGAAAAATATTTACAAGGCACTCCCTTAGAGTCAAGAATTTTACCAGTTAAAGTACCTTTATTTTTTTTATAAACTAAAGTTTCTTTAAAACTTTTAATATTTGAGATTAGTAATCTAACCATAATATATAAAAATATAATCATAGGATAGATATAAAAAATATATGCAACTATTTCTAATTCCGGGATTTCTGTTCTTCTGGACAAAAATGAAAATAAACCACCCAATGATCCACCAACCACCGTTGCAACCGCCGGATGTAATAGAAATGATAATAACTTCTTCATAATAATATTTTTTTTATTTTTATATATAAAAAATTGTGATTCATAAATATTATGAAAAAATTACACATCCACCATCACTTGCGACTTTGAATGCTTCAGTCCATTCTTTATACGTTTCATAGAAGTAACCACCTTTAAACGGGTCACTCACCTTCGCCTTTTCATCCCATTCCAAAAAGTCTAAATATAACTTGGCACTTGTCTTTGGTCCTATGAACCCTTCACAGTCAGAGAAGTTTAAAAGTTCGACAAAAGGAATATCCACTTTAAGTTCATCACTTTCGCACAGAACATTGTTCAGGTTTTCATATCTTTGAACAAGAGTCTCGACGTTTCTCCAAAGATCCTCTATTTCCCACCCAATCATCATTGCCAAAGTTCTTCTCCAGCTAGAATACCAAGAGTAAGAACCAGCTCTAAAATAACCTTGTACTCCTTCAAATACATATTCACCACTTTGTATTCCTTCAGATTGATTTAAAAGAGAATCGTTTGAGTAAAGATATACACCTTCATCAGAAACATAGTTTCTACTTTCGAAGTTTATCTTACTTACGTAAGAAATGTCAAGTCCCATTTATTTTCTATTTAAATTTAAAATTTTTATATAGTAAAAAAGTCATCATCACCCTCTATTTCTATTGGTTGTACATCTGAATCAATTTTATACTCTGATAAAAACTCAGTAAATATGGCTTCCATAACAGGAACACAAATAGAGTTTCCCGCAAGTGCAATATGTTGTTTAGTAGATAGTGAAGTACTTAATAATAAATCAATATCTTCATCTTTAACACCCATAAATCTATAACCTTCTCTAGCAGTCAATGTTCTTATTCTACTATCATCTAACATTATCTGAGGAGACCCAGATGTAGTTAAACATGGTGAACATCCATCTAATCCATAGATTCTTCGAGCCTGATCATACTTTAAATCTGTTCTTCTAGCAACTAATTTACAAGTAGATGCAACTTTCGGAGTATTTACTTCATATGGCGGTGTAATAAATAAAGAAGACTCATTTGTATTCTCAACAAATGTTCTCATTGATGTTCTTGGTTTTTTATGTTTATGAACACCTAACATTTTATCTCTTACTTTTAAAGTATCTTCACCTAATACAGAAAACATAAAAACTCGTTCTCTATTCTGAGGACATCCAAAATCAGCACCATTCAATACAATCCAACTATTACCATAACCAAGTGATTTAAGTTTATCAATATATTCGGAAAAAGCCGGCATGTGATTCTTTGAAACCAAATTCTTAACATTTTCCATAAGTAAATATTTTGGTTTATTATGTTCAACCAATCGCTCTACTTCAAAAAGTAATCCAGATCGAGTACCTTTCTTAATTCCCTTCTGAACTCCAGATATAGATATATCTTGACAAGGAAATGAATATGTTAGTAAATCACAAGGTGGTAAATTCTTTTCATCTAATTTAGAAACGTCTCCTAAGTTACCAACTTCAGTTTCATGTAACGAATTAAATGCAGTATTTGCAGATGCTAATATATCACAATGTGCAACGGTTGTATGGTTTATACCACAATATTTTAGAGCTAATTCTTGTGTTCCATAACCGGAAAACAATGATATTACTTTTAGTTTTTTCATATTGATTATATTTTTATTTATTAAAAAAGTTTATTTATATATAAGTTATGAAACTCAACATAAATGAAGTTTATCACCAATATATAACAAAAATTGTAATATTTGGATTATTTTTATTTAAAAATCAAATAAGACAACCAAATGTTTATAAACAATCCGTTTTAAGTTATGTAACAAAAAGATTACCTTGGAAGATACATCTTAGAATTGATACTGGTAAGAGACTTGATAAAGAACAAGAGAGAGAAATTCTTCTGGACGAATTATTAAATGGAGTCGAATCCGATTATCTTTCTTTCGTTTTAGTCACCTTTGATACACCATTGAAACAAACTGTGATGGAAATAAACTTAAAAGAAGAAACCAAATATGAAAAGTTCATATATGGCTAACTTTTTTTACTCATCTCTCATATTTTGAATTCTATCTCTAATCTCAGCTGCAATTTCATATTCTTCATTTGAGATTGCATTTTCCATCATATGTTCCAAATCCTCAATAGAGACAGCTCTTTTCTTAGAAGAAAATATTTCACTAGAATCTAAATTATCTATATCTAATTCATCATCTTCATATTCGATATCTGATTCGAGTTCTTCATCACTAATTGTAATACCAACAGAATTTATAATATCATCATTTATCCAAATCGGACATTTATATGTAATAGAAAATGCCAAAGCATCACCAATAGAACAGTCTAAATCAAAATCATCTATTCCATTAGATGCAACCAATTTTGCATAAAAAACACCTTCTAATAAAGAATAGATATGAACCTCTTGAATATCAATTCGAAAACTATCAGACATCGATTTCATCAAATCGTGTGTTAATGGTCGTGGAGACTTTATATTCTCCAACTTCATTGCAATATGTTGTGCCTCATTTGGTTTTATAATAACCGGAATCTTTCTTCTCGATCCTTTATTTTCCTCAAGAACTAAAACATAAGATCCTAGTTGAGATTGACTATAAGATAGTCCTAATATTTTTACACTTATTCTTTTCATATAAATTATATAAATTATTATCTCAAAGGTTTAATTTCATATTCCATAAAACCATCACCACCAACCAACTCAATAACTTCTAAACCAAATGATTTTAATTGAGATGCCAATTTATCAACAACTTCATTTGGTTGATCATCATACCAAATCTTAAATTTTACTTTTTCCATATTATTTTATTTAATCCTTTAATAATAAATCTGCGGCAGTCGATGCTGCATGTGCATCCGGCTTAGCCCACATTCTAAACCCTAAACCTCTAAGCCACGGACTATATGCCTTATATGCTGCAAAAGATTTATTTTTTGTCATACCTCTCGCATTAGGAGTTCCCTCTCTTGGGTTAAAGTCGACATGGATATCAACAAGTTTGAAATCAATTTTATCTTCATCATTTAATGTAAGTCTATTGATAAATGCTTCTTCTTGATGAGGTTGAATATAATCATACTCACCATTACATCTCAATAAGTGAAATTTATATTTCTTTCTATTAAAATCCGTTAAATCTTTTCTTTCATATAAGCCCGAAAGTTCATCATTTAGATACATAGCAACATCATGAACATATTGTGCCTCTTTATAAAGTCTTTCATCATTCTCACGAATCTTAGGACAATTCTCTCTAAAGAAAACAACGTGTGCACCATTTTTAATATCTGTATTATACATCATAACGGTTATTGCATAAATAGTTTTTCTACGTGCTTGAATAGAATCACAACCAACTGTTATAGTTAAACCTGGATTCTCTTTAGAAGCATCTACTAAATATTTTATAATATCTGGGATGTATTCCCCACCAAACTTTTTGAAACGATCTTTATACATAATAGTTATATGACGTTATGTAATTTTTGTTTAAAAAAAAAGGGACATCTTTCGATGCCCCTGTTAGCTTACTTAGAGCTACCTGGCTTGTTGATTTTCTTGATAGTTCTTAACAAGTCTTCAAAGTGAAGTAAGAACTTTTTCATTTTATCGTTGCCGATGTCAGCTACGTTGTCAAGAATCCATAACAAGTATGCAGTTCTTTCATCTTCACCAACACTATCTAAGAACTTACAGATGTTAGATAGTTGTTTTACACTAAGTTTAGGAATCTCTTTCTCTTTTAAAGAGTGAATCAACTCAGATTTTTTATCTCTGTTGTATTTATCTAAGTCTTTCTTGATTCCATCGTAGTTGTTGATTACGTCTTCGATAGAGATATTCAACATATCTTCGCAGTATTGAATGAACTTCATTGCTGAGTTCCCGATGTAACCACTTGCTACTTCTTTCAATAATGGTAAGAAATCTCTCGGAGAAGCATCCATTCCAAAGTTTTCAGTGATGAACTTAGAAAGCATTGTCCAAGAACGTGGTGTTGCATACCCTTTAGCATTCTCACTCGTTTTGTACATTTGCTCTGGATGTACTTTGATAAATGATGAAATCATTTTGTGACAATTATCTGTCGCATAGTCTCCTAACCACTCATCTACTGATAATGTATGGTTGATGTGAACTAAACGGTTATTCAATGCAGCATCGAATTCTTCAACGTCTGTTCCATCTTCGTCACCCAAGTTACCAGAAGACATCATAAGTACGTTATCATTGAACTTGAAGTTCATACCAATCTCACGTTCAAGTAAGATTTGTAAAGCCGCATTTCTAACTTGTTGAGAAGCACGGTTTAACTCTTCGAAGTGAATGATAGTCGGTTGTTTGTTAGCCTCTACTGCCCAACGTGGCACAACGAAGTCTAAACATTTTACTGATACACCATCAACTTCGATATCAGATACTGCTGGATATAAACCTACGTCTGTCTCATCAATCATTGATAAACGAATATCGACATATCTAAAGCCAGTTTTCTGTGCAATTGATCTACCGATTGCAGACTTAGCTACTCCAGGTTTAGATGTAATATTTAATACACCATACTTTGCCCACATCACTGAGAAATATTTTCTTTCTTTCGCGGTTAAAGTTGGTAATTTATCCACTAACCATTGTGGCATTGACCCTGCAGACTTATCTGCTACTACATTCACATTTTCCATATTTGTGTTTTTATTTTTAAATGTTTATTATTTATTTCTACAAATCTACTTATTCTTTTTCAATTCACCTAATCTTATTTTGATTTTTTTAAGATTATTTTTCTAAGCTCGCTACCTAAATCAAAGTCATTCGGTATTTCTAACGAAAACTCATTCATACTATAAATGGTTCTAAAATTCTTTCCAAGATCCTGGTTGTTTGGAAACTTCTTTCCAAGTTCAATTACTTTTTCAATATCGGATTTAGTCAACATATTTTTTATTTTTTGTAGCGCAGGCTGGACTCGAACCAGCGATCTTTGGGTTATGAGCCCACTGAGATACCAACTTCTCCACCGCGCAATATAAGTTCAAAGATTATACCAGAGGGTTGTCTGGATTTATAAATCTTTTAGTAGCCCCATACAGATTCGAACTGCAGTCTTTTGGTTGAAAACCAAACGTCCTCAGATAAAAAGATTCGCCGTTGTAGCTTGCCTCTCTACCCACCGCTAGACGATAGGGCCATATTTTTTTTGAGACTTGTATCTAAATCGTTGCCTATCTCTTTTGTCTTACAAAGATAAGGAATCTTATTTGATTAAACCTAATCTTTTTTATTTTTTCTCTATATATTTAACTGTTAAAAAAAAATAAGTAATTTATTCTTTTCTACCAAATATTTTTTTAATATATAAAAATAAAAAAATATAACTATGATTATAACATTATCAATAATCGCATTGTTATTCATTATTGGATCTGCAGCATCTGAGGCAGTAATGGATAAATTACAATTCCACTATACTAGGAGTATATTTGCACAAAACCCACCTAAATATAATAAACTATTTTGGGATCCTAAAAGGAGTTGGGTAAATAAATGGAAAGATTCAAGTGCAAAAGAAGAGAAGTTTAAAGGATCTTCTACAATATTTGTATTTACCACCGATGCATGGCACTTATTTAAGTTTTTTAAAAATACAAGTATGTTTATTGGATTATTCTTTGCGATTTTAGCAGGTACTTTTTTAACAACTAATATTTTTATTACAATACTAATATCTATTATATTAGCAAGAGTTGTTTATGGACTAATATTTACTTTATTTTTCGATAAGATATTAGAAGCTTATGATCCATTTGGTACAAATGGTAAATCAAACACACCAGGTAATGAAATTATTAGTACTTGGATGGATGATGTAAATAATAAAAAATAAAAATAAAAAAGAGATACAGGTGTATCTCTTTTTTATTTAGTACTCTCGGTGGGATTCGAACCCACACACCTTACGGCACTCGCCCCTTAAACGAGCGTGTCTACCAATTCCACCACAAGAGCAGTTTAGGTTCTGTTAGCCTAAGCTAAGCTACCAGAAACTGGTTGTTGGAAGGGAGGTATTCGAACCCCCGTACTCGAAGAGAACAGATTTACAGTCTGTCGGTACCTTCCAAGTTATAAAAATAAGAGCTTGATTACCTCTCTTCACCGTTTGCCAGGTTGAAGGCTCTTTAACCACTTGGGTTTGTTTAAAACATTTTGGTTCATAAAAGATTTTACCAAATGTCGACATGCGTAGTCCCACGGGGAATCGAACCCCGATTTCCAGGATGAAAACCTGGCGTCCTAACCGTTAGACGATGGGACCAAGTGAAGTAGAGTATGACGTATCTTTTTCAATCTACAAAATAATATTTGTTTTAATTTTGAAAGATTTTTGATAACTCGATATAATCTCCTCATTTGTCATACATCAAATATAGATATTCTTTTCTGTTCTACCTAATATTTTTTATATAAATTTAAAGATATTATATTTCAAAGTGATGTGAATCATAAAAATCACCAAATATCTCACCACCCCATTTAAATCCCCATTTTTTGAAAATATTGACAATATCATCTGTTATTTTACCTACTTCTATACTTTCATCATATACATGACTAATCTTACTTGGTTTGGCTGGATTAACTTTAGGATTTAAATCAATTGCATAACCCTCTGCATGTTTCGAAAGTTTTTTAGTACCCATAATAAATCTAAAGTTATAGGCGGTCGTAATATTATCCATTATAATATCTTCATCATTTCGTTGATGGCTTTTATCTACTTTATTGATAGGAAAATTATTTTGATATAATTCATCAAAAACACCCTTTACATTATCAACTATGTTTCTATTTACCTCTAATATTCCCTTTTGTTCATCACCATGATAATCAATATAATTTATATTCACAATAACTATATCTTTCTCAATTCTATCCCTTATAGAATCATTATAACTCTTTAAATGTTTCATTTTAATTTTTAATTTATTTACTAAGTACAAGATGGACAATCTATTTCACAATATACTTAAAAAAAAGAGATACCCTTTAAAGAGTACCTCTTAACACAAACAAACTTAGTAATCAGAACAGGATTCGAACCTGTGTAACCTTTAGATATTTACTTCTCTTAATCGGGTAAGTAGTTTCCATTCGTGAGCAAAAGATATAGAAGTTCACTCTATACCTATCATATTGAACTAGACCACCGCATTAATCCGGACTCTGCCATCTGATCATTTATTTATTTAATATTGGCGAGAAACACATTGTTTTATAGCAGATTGCCAACTCGCACTTACATATTACTCGATGATATAATCGAGATTTTTACTACCCTTTGATAACTTCTACATTTTTAAGAGCGACAACTGGTTTAACCATTTCAATCATCTCAGATACTTCGCCATATTTTTTGAAGTCATCGATAGTTCCTTTTGCAACAGAGTATGTAGTTGCGGCTTTGATAATTTTTTCTTTATCTTTTTCAGCAATTTCATCAGACTCTTCAATCATACGAGATAGAATCTCACCATATTTTTCAATCATTTTATTATCAAAAGAGAAGACAGTTTTCTCTTCTACGATTTCTTCACCGTAAGTTTCTTGTAACTCTTCTGCTCTATCTGCAGTTATACTGATGTATTTGTCCGTAGGTACAAACATAAACTGAGCCACATCGTCTGTAGAGTTTACATGCTCTAACATAACAGATCCTGGGTTTTTACCATTTTCTTCATATAATTGAGCCCACTCTGACTTACCTAAGTCTCTCAACTCATCAGAAATCATATCAGCTTTCGCTTTAGCGGATTTCATTGTATCGTTCAACTGCTCTAACTTAGAAACTTTATCAAAGAAAGATTCATCTTCGATATTGATTCTTACTTTTTGATCTTTAGCTTTAGTAGTTTTAGCTGGTGCTGATTTTTTCGCTTTTGTAAATAATGACATAATATAAAGTTTTTAAAGTTTGTGTTTCGTTTCTGTTTGTCAAAGATAAGGAGACTTTTCTGTTTTACCAAACTTTTAGAAAATTTTTAATTTCTTTTTGTTTGTATATCTCTCATATTGACAATACAAATATAAGGAACTTTTATAAATAAACAAGCTACCATCTACTATTTTCTCTTAAAAAAGAATGTGACTCCAGTTCTTCTCCAGTCGTTACCCAATGATTCCAATTGTCTTTCAATCCATTAGATTTATAATCTAGTGTAGATCCGTTATTTCTACTTACAAAAGACATTATTGATTCTGTATGTATAGAGAAGTGTTTATACACATTCTCACCACACCCACAAGCAGTTGAAGATCCGTTGTTGAATTCCCAAGTAAGTGGTCTCAATCCACAATTAGGACATGGCAACCAATCTTCTACATCCTTAGGAATAGTATAGGCAGAAATACATTTATATTTTCCCTCAACTATCGAAATCTTAATATCTCTTATTGTTTCTATCATAATAATATGTCTATCGCTTTATCAACATCTTTGAATCCTATCAAAGGATCTACTTTTATAACTCTTTCTTTAGGTATATTTTTTAGAATGTCATTCACCTGGTCGTCTATAACAACATAGTTTTCTATTTCATTATCGGAAATACTTATTAGTATTCGTCTTCGTCTTCATAATAGTCATCGTAGCCACCATCATCATCTTCGTCTTCATACTCCAGATAAGGGAAAACATCGTTTTTATCAAATAAATCCAACAATAATTCGATATCTTCATCTTCTAAATCAAGGTCCTGAAGATGGAATACATCAGTTGTTTTGTCCAGGTTATATTCGATTTTTCCTTCTTTTACATATTTTTTAAGCGTTGTAGTTACTTTTTTCCTGTCAACGCATTCGTCCATTGAATAATAGTTAGATAATTCCATTCTTTTTTATTTTGATTTTTAATTGATATTCTGTTTATACTTTTTTTGAAAAAAGTTTATTCTTCATTTAAGATTCTATTCTTTGGAACTCCAAAAACATCTTTCTTATCGAATCCTAATGTTACGTGTAAGTCACGCTTAGATAGTTCGAATCTGGTTCTAACAGCATCGAGCTTATCAGAATCACATACTACAAAGTAAGCAGTGTTTCCTTTAGCTTCTGCCTTACCAACACCAAGCATCTGAAGATCGTCAATCTCATATTCAAGAACTGGTTGAAGAGCTTCTACAAACTTATCGACACCCATTGTTTTTGTAAGTCTACCATATTCCATTACATTTATAACAGTAATGTGATGTGTACCCTTATCTCTTGTCGCTTGGTTGCTTGTATATAAGTCGAAATCTTCTTTTCCAAGCAATGATCTTAGATGATCCATAAATGGATGTAGTTCTAAGCTATCTATTTTTATCGCCAGGTAGTTTTGACCAATTGAATCTTTTACGTGTTCTATATGTCTTGTCATAGGTCTTATTTAATATTTTTCATATTTTTTAAAAAATCAGATATCTGTTGATGTGTTTCAAAATCATCAACAACTCCTGTAGAAGATTGAATGTTTAAAATTATTTCATCTGCATTTGAATCCATTGCCAATTTATAAATAATATCAACTAAAGATCCAAGAATCCAATGGTTTGTATCTTTACTAATAGTTGTAGATAATTCATTTTTTTATTTTTTTTATTCATAATTCATTTATTTTTTTCATGCGTCAAAACTTTCGTTGAATCTTTTTATTCTCATAACATTTGCCTAAACTTCTCGGTTTCCAATCTTTTAATTTCAATACCAAGTTCTTTACCTTTGATTCCTTTAGCCATAAGTTCTTGTGAAGAAACTGTTGGTTTGTATTCTATAAACTTCAAAGGAACTGGGAATTGACTATCACTAACCTTCAACCATTCCAGCATCGTCTCATCAGAGATAGCACATTGTTGTCTTCTTTTAGACATATCGTATGCAGATTCTACCGTCATATTAGTTAGGTCTATTAAGAATACAACCTTCTTAGCAACATCTTGTTCTATTCTAAATTCTTGAACCATCTTCTTCTCTAAACCTTCAGTAGTTTCGTTTCTGAAAAGACTTGCAATCGTTACAACGAAGTCTTTTGTATCTACAAATAACTCACACACTTCTATACCAGGAAATACTTGATTCCACATATCAAACTTAGAAAAGAAAGCAAGGTAGTTTCTGTAGTCTTTCGCTTGTTTGAAAGCTTTCTTCATTTCTTCCCAGATTCTTTCTTGTGAAATTCTTTTCATTTCACCACTCTCTGGATCTATGTTCTCAAGCTGGTTTCTTTTAGCTATAGCAACTTCAGTATCTTTATGTAAAGGGTGTCCATATCTTGAAGCAAATCTAAATGCTCTCAAAATTCTCAAGCTATCTTCTTCAAATCTTTCGTTAGGATCACCAATCATTCTAGTGACGCCATCTTTTAAGTCTTGTTGTCCTCCAACTAAATCAACAATCTCGTTAGTATCTAAATCAAAGAAAAGTCCATTGAATGAAATATCTCTACGATTTACATCTTGTTCAATCGTTGCCCCTAATTTAACTTCTGGGTTTCTACCTTTAGAAATATCTTCTCTGAACGTAGCAATCTCCATTCCCTCTGGTTGGTCTTTTGTAAATACCACGACAACACCGAATGCTTTACCCTGAAGGTTAGTTCTATATTTATCACTAATGATACCAAGTACTTCATCTGGAAGTGCATCAGTTGCTAAGTCAAAGTCTTTTGGCTTGTCGCCAGTCAAGAAGTCTCTCACTGCACCACCAACCAAGTATAGTTTCTTACCACTCGCTTTAAATAGTTTATGAAGATCTTTAACCGATTGTGGGATAATATCCAACATTGTTTTATTTGATTCCAAGAACATTTCGTATTTAGTTATTATTCGCACAAATATAGTTATTATTTTAATCTTTATAGAAAGAATTCACACTAATCTTTCTTAACGAATCGACAAAATTGTCAAACTCTTCTATTGATACTCCTTTTTTATTGCAGTAGTAGTCAATAATTTCTTCTTTTAAACCGCCTGGATTTTCGATCGTCACTCCCATCTCGACATTTCCTTCGAATACGTCTATTATAAGCTTTCTGAACTTCATAGCTCCAGCTCTATTGGTAAACTTCAAATCATGTTCGTATGCTTCTATATAAGAGACTTTTCCAGGACGATTCAAAGTAAGTTCCCATTGTCCCTCATCATAAGGAAGATCCTCATCACGTTCTGTACCTCCATGTTCGACACCAACCGGATCAGAAAACTTTATTCCTAATGTAGATGCATAGTAAGTTCTATCTTTATAGTAATCTAAATTATTAGAACATTTTTCAAAAGTTTCTTCATCTGCAGGTATCAAACATATATCTAATACCATCCATAGATTGTTTCCATCAAAACGACCTTCTTCTTGCCAATATTGCCAGTTTTCATCATTTTGATAAATATCGAATACTAGAAAAAGATAGAAGTTACCAAGAACTCCTCCGTGCTTGCTACCTAAGTCTATGTTGAAAACGCCATGTTTCGAATACATGTCAATCATCGAATCCAACTTTCTATTCGCTTCATTTTCTCTAGAAACTTCAGCCCATGTATTTAGATTATCAGCTCTTTTGGTATGACCAAGCTTGTTAAGGCCAGCAGCCGCATTTTTATATGTTTGAGTCTTTAACTCTTCGTCAAATCTTTTTAAATATCTCATCTGTAAAAATCGTTTACTTTTAGTCGCTTGATGGACTTATCAACAAAAGTCACATATTGTGTTTCTGTCATTTCATCAATCATAGTAGTAATCTCTTCAGTTATCTTCGAAACAACCTCAGGTGTCACGTCTTCTCTGTTCCATTCACCACCAGAAGAGTCAATAAGTTTGGTTACTCCATCAGTATATCTTTTAAATCTCATAATCATTTCCTTTATATCATCGTCATCAAATCTGTTGTCAGGTAAGCTACTTGTCAATATTCTCCTCACTGCTTGTACCTTATCAAAGGTAGGAAGTACAGAAAGCGATTTCTTAACATTAGCTACCGGATCATAAGGCATTTGCACTCTTCCTTCGAATAAATCTATCATAAACTTTCTGAACTTCATAGCCTCTGCTCTTCCTTCGAATACAAACCTATCGTTTTCCCAGTTCTCATTACCCATTGGTTGAGGATCAAAGTTTCCGGCAGCATTTGTTAGCTTAACATGTGGTCTGTTTGGTGAATAAACACCATCCCAATAGAAATCCCATTTTTTAACTCCACGATCTTCGCTATTAAACCATTCTTCGGTTTCTTCGTCTGCGGCAACCATACCTAAAGTAAAGTTCAACCACATTTCATTATCACCATCCTTATAGTACAATAGATTATCTTGAAACATATCCTCGTCGCACCAAAGAGCCAAATGGAAGTTTCCAGTCATCTCGCCTTCTATTTCTCTTTCTTTAAGAGGACTTACATAAGTCAAAGTTCTGTTAGGATTTTTACCCTCCCATTTTTCAAAAACTATAGACGCCTTGAAAACTCCTGTATGTGCATACGATTCTTTTTTGTCTTTGATTCTTTGAATTCGTTCTTTTTCTTTTAGTGTATCGGCATAGTCAGTCATAGCTGCAGCTCTTCTTGTATGTCCAAGACTTTGAAGTGCTTTAGCAGCCTTTGTATATGTCTGTGATTTAAGTTCGTTGAATTTCTTTAAGTATTTCATATTATCCTATAAATTTGTTTGCACTCACCGCTTTTAAGAAGTCTGTGATTGCTTCCATACTGAAACCAAAATCAGAAGAAAGTCCTGCTTCTGCTAATACTTTAGCTTCGAACATCTCGTAGAAACTAGCAAAATCATTATATCCACTTGGGTATCCTAAGTTTGGTTCATTGAACATCTTAACCAATAGATTTTTCAATGTTTGTGCAGATTTTCTATCAGTAATTGAAACATTTCCTGTAAGAGAGTCATCATACTCATCAATAATTATGTCATGAATCTTAGTAGAACCATTTTCAAAATAAACAAGAATACTAATCACGTTTGTCCAGAAGAATCCGTTTCCGAAGTCTGGATCTGGCATAGTCTCGATGCACTTATCAAGTGTTTCTTGGTCAGCAGGAACAGATCCTAAGAAGAAACTTAATGGCATGTTAAAGTCATCACCATCTTCTTTGTTATCATCATATTCGTCTAAAAAGCCATCTCTTTCAAAAGTGATATAAGGGTGAAAGTTTCCAACGAAAGTCTCTCCATCATTTTCAATATTCAATTTATATGTTCCAAATTTAGAACATTCTTCCTTCATTTTTTTCCATGTTACTGAATCTTCAATAATCTTTCTTTTGTTTGCCCAGTCATTTAAATCATCTGCTCTTTCTTTATTGAAAGGGCTTTGTTTAAGTAACTTTCTAGCAGCATTTCTATATGTCTGAGGTCTTAACTCTTCGTTGAATTTCTTTAAGTATTTCATATATATTCTTTATTTTTTAATTTTAGTTAGCTAATTCATTTCCACTGAACCATCTATTCGAAAAATCTTCAAACCGTGCCCTAGCATTATCATCATCGTCATATAGACCATTGATTGTTATCTTTTCGAATAGTTCAATTATTTTTTCGAATTGTTCAGAATCTCCGCCAATAACCGATATTATATCATGTATTTGGTCATGGAAAGGATCAATTAGATCAGGAAGTGCCTTTTTAAACTTAAATGCAGAAGCCCTGTCTCGAAAAATCCCAAAGTAGTGTTTATCAACAGGTTTTTCTAGAGTTATATTCGGATAGAAACTATTCACGAACATATCGTAGGTGTCATGTGCATCTGGTCCCGTAATAACCTCACCTGTTTCCGTCGTATTAAATTCGTCGATACCATCTACAAAGTCGCTCAACTGAACTTTGAAAGAGAACATAGGTGTACCCAAATAACTTTTTAGCGCATCATGTTTTAATAATTTCTTTGTTTCTTCACTTGCATTGAATCTAAAACTTATTGTAAATGCAAGTTCACCACCTTCTTTCCAAGATTTAACCATATCCTCCGCACTTTTATTTCTTATTTCTAGTTTTCCATTATTATCAAAAGAATTTGATGAAAATGACTCAAAGTAGAAATCTGCACTAGGATTCGTAAACTTCAACATTTTACTGACATACTTTCCATTTTCCATTGTGTTATTGATCTTTCCATTTACGTTTGCAAAATACATGTTGTAGAATCCAAACTCTTTTTCATTACCATAGTCTATAAGATTTCTACCTCTTTCCTCTTTAAATTTACCAATCAATCTCTGACCTGCTCTTCTATACGTGTTAGGGTTCAACTCTTCGTCGAATCTTTTTAGATGTTTCATATATTGTGTTTTTTTATTTCTATCTTATCAGGAAATTTTTTAGACATCTCAATAAGAGTCTCTACGGCTTCTATTCCTTCTTTATCAAACTTCATAGGGTTGTGTTTTTTCTTCGCATCTTCTAACATCACCGGGTCCGATATGCGTTCGTCGGGGCGAACTAGATGCCATACGAAATTGTAGTTTATCTGTCTACTCAGTAATCTCTTTACAAAGTCTTCATAACCCGGAAACGCAGTAACGAACCGGTCTCTCTCATCTTCATCAACTTCGATAGACCACCCAGCCATATCATCAGGAATACCTGACCACCCCGAATCCTTATCCACAACATTTATTCTAAAATAAAAATCAAAGGTGTCTGCACCTTGTATACCTTCTATACCCAAAACCTGCTCACAGTATGCTTTAAAATCTTTCCAGCCATGAACATCTTTATTAGAAACAACTCCCTCCATCTTATATACAAGAAGTATCTTTACCTTAGATTTGTTTATCTCTGTCATTCCAGTATGATATGACATACCAAGATCTCCCAATCTACCATCAACAACTACAAGGTCTTTAATACATTCCATCATATCAAATTTTGAAATTGATTGTTCCGGTAGTGTTAAAGTAATAGTGTAGTTTCCTTGAAACTCTACAATATCTATTTCAAAATCAGCATCTTTAAATTCCATAAGTATGTCTTTTATGTCTAATACGACATCACTGTCTGCTGATTCTAGAATTTTACTAAATTTTCTCATAAAGTATATATTTATTTTTTAATATATAAAACATGAAATGGATAAAATTATTCGAAGATTTTAAACAAAATAACGAAATTGGTGATCTCTTATCACAAGAAGATATAATAAATTGTATCGAAAGAGATGGACTTATATATGCCACAATAGTTCAGGAGATTCCAGATAATGATCCTAAAGAACCATTAAAACCACTTGATATAGATGAAGATGGTCTCGTTACTATAGAACAAAATAATAAAATAGGTTACGTAAAACTAGAAGATGTTGAAAAGATTGAGATATAAAATCTTTAATCTAATAATCTTCTAAGATTCAAATCTCGAATCATTGATTTTCTTTGTATTTCCAAATAATCTTTTTCAACTTTAAAATCATATAAATTATGTTCATATCCTTTTAATATTTCGATAATATCCAAATGTTGATTAGATTTATTCCTTATATAATAAGGTAGAATACCATCACAAATAGGAGCATATAAATTCATATCATTCTCAATACAAAACTTTATTAAAGTAACAATTTTCTCTGGTGAATTTAAATAAATATCAAGATGATATAAAATAATATTTTTACCATCTATTTTAGAAAAATCTATTTTATCAGGATCACTAGTTTGAAATTTATTTTTATAACCAAAACATAAATCATATTTATGTAATAACATCGTATCCTCAGTGTTTTCTAAAACAGAATATAACATAATATTTGGCTGACCCCATGACCTTTTAAATTCATAAATTCTTCCACTAAATTCTAAAAGATGTATCATACTTTAATATATTAAAAAATCCCGACTTTCGCCGGGATTTAAATAAGGTGGTTAGAACTTATTTATCATTTACGTCAACAACAATCTGTTTGACTTTACCATTCGATCTCGAGATTGGTACTTTCACACCAATAGTAATCATAAGTACTTTTCCACGTATCTTACTAAGATCTAGACTATCACAATAACCATCTGTCAGTACCACAGTATTGAACTCGTTGAACTGCTCTGCAACTAAATTGATAGCTGGTTGTAACATAGTTCCACCCAATCCTTTAATCACCATAGTCTCAAGTTGACGTTTCTTCTTGATGTTCTCAACCCATTTAACTTCTGTATCTGCCTCAATCAAGTTTACCTCAATATCGTTTCGGTAGATATAAGAAAGAACTCTCTCGAAAGTACCACCCATTGAACCAGATGTATCTAAGATACAATTGATTTTAGTTTTTACTTTTCTTGTTCCTTTAAGACCAGAAATCTGACGACGATTCGGTTTAACAATAGTTTTTTGTTTAACTGTACCAAAAATCATATTAGAGACTGCTCTTTTAATTTCTTTTAAGTAGTCTTTTCTTTTCTTCTGAAGTTTGGCAAGAGTTTGTTCTACATTACCAGCCGCTAAACCACGTGCCGCCAATCTCTCCATAACGTCTTTCACCATCGCATCACGCATCTCTTCTGGTACATCATCA
>Ga0228624_1000291_pt1 | contig 27285 bp, 32 predicted proteins | sample 29DmetaG_FD_182744 | JGI IMG/M metagenome (GOLD analysis project Ga0228624, IMG submission 182744) | Seawater microbial communities from Monterey Bay, California, United States - 29D | ecosystem: Environmental > Aquatic > Marine > Coastal | place: USA: California | collected 2016-10-10 | reverse complement strand
TTCGAGATGAAGGAAATTTTAAAAACAGAAATAGTTAAAGCTTTAGAAGAATTATCTAAAAATGATGTATGATGATCTATACCTTAAGAGCTTTAGAGCAGGATTAAAACCAGATCCAAATTTTAATATCTCTGAGTGGGCAGATCATCATCGTATTTTAACTTCAATTTCTTCAAGTGAGCCTGGCCCGTGGAGAACTGATCGCACTCCTTATTTAAAGGAGATCATGGATTGTCTATCACCAAGCAACCCTTGTGAAAAAGTAATTTTCATGAAGGGAGCACAAATTGGTGGTACAGAATGTGGCAATAACTGGATGGGATTTGTAATTCATCATGCCCCAGGGCCGATGTTAATTGTTAATCCCACAGTAGAAACTGCCAAGAGAACCTCAAAAATGAGGATTGATCCTGCAATTGAAAATTGCCCAGCTTTAAAAGATAAGGTCAATGATCCAAGATCAAGAGATTCTGGAAATACAATGCTGATGAAGGAATTTCCTGGTGGAGTTTTAATTTTAACTGGAGCTAATTCTGCCGTTGGTCTAAGATCAATGCCAATTAGATATCTATTTCTAGATGAAATTGACGGCTATCCTGATGACGCAGCATCTGAAGGTGATCCTGTAAATTTGGCAATTCAAAGGACTGCTACATTTTCTAATAGGAAAATATTCATGATCTCAACTCCGACTATTAAAAATTATAGTCGGATTGAAACTGCATTTTTAGAGGGAGATCAAAGATATTATTATGTTCCTTGCCCTGATTGTGGTGAGTTTCAAATATTAAAATGGCAAAATGTTAAATGGCCAAAAGGTGATCCAGAAAACGCCTATTATGAGTGCAAAAAATGCAAATCACATTGGCAGGATCATCAAAAGGCAGAAGTATTAAAAAATGGTAAATGGATAGCAACTGCGAGTAATGCTGATAAAAAAGTCGTATCTTTTCATTTATCTTCCCTTTACTCGCCTCATGGCTGGGTAAGTTGGGGAGATATTGCCAAGGAATTTAGTGAGGTTCATAAAGACCCACCAAGGCTTCAAGTTTGGACAAATACCAAACTCGCTGAGACTTGGGAAGATATGTCTGGTGAGGCTATTGATTCAACAGGATTATTAAAAAGAAGAGAAAATTTTGGCAAATATTTACCAAAAGATGTAGCTATAATTACAGCTGGTGTTGATGTTCAGGATAATAGATTAGAATTAGAAATTGTTGGCTGGGGAAAAGATGAAGAATCTTGGTCGCTTGATTATCAAGTGATATATGGCGATCCATCAACTCCTGATTTATGGAGTGATTTGGATAAGATTTTAAATCACACATTCATTCATTCAAGGAATCTTGGTAATTTTCCAATTACTGCTGTGGCGGTGGATTCTGGCGGTCATTATACTGATCATGTCATCAATTATTGTGATGAGAGAAAACATAAAAGAATCTTTGCCATAAAAGGAAGTTCTAATGGCAATGGCGTTCCAATATGGCCAGTAAGAGCAAGTCAAAATAAACGACTCAAAAAACCAGTTTATGTAATTGGTGTAAATGATGCCAAAGAAACTCTGATGCAAAGGCTTCGAATTGAGAAATCAGGAGCTGGTTATTGGCATTTTCCAATTGAGCGAGATCAAGAATGGTTTAACCAAATAACAAGTGAGGTTGTAAAAACCAAATATGTTAAAGGTAGACCAGTTAGATCATGGCAACCAAGGAAGGAAGGTCAAGCAACTGAAGGGTTAGATTGTAGAGTTTATGCTTTTGCAGCACTTCGTGGTTTGGTTAGAAATTGGAAATTAGATTTAAACAAGCTTGCCCAGAAATTAGCAGAAATTCCTCTTCGTGAATCTGAGCCTGACATTCAAAGTCAAAAAACTACCAAAGTTTCACGAACAAGACGAGTTCGAAGCAAAGGAATAAATTAAACCTCATGAAATCTTTAGAAGAACAATTAACGGAAGTACAGCAAGCCATATCTGATGTTTTAAATAATGCTCAGGAAGCAAGCTATAATGGCCAAAGAGTTAAAAAGGCAGATTTGGCAATTTTGGAAACAAGAGAAAAAAGGCTTTTGGTTCAAATTAAAAGAAAAAAACGAGGCGGAATTAGAATAAGAGGAATAACCCCAACATGAGCAAAAAATTAAGAATTTCTGATAACTGGTTAGATAAAACCATATCTTATTTTAGCCCTGAAAAAGGTTTAAAAAGATTAGAAGCCAGAGCCAGACTTTCTATTGCTGGAGGATATGTTGGTGCAAGGCGTGATAGAAGGCAAACCAAAAGTTGGGATATCACTGATGGATCTGCTGATAATGTGACATTGCCTGATTTGCCAGCACTTCGAGAAAGATCTCGTGATTTAATTAGAAATGCACCTCTTGCTTGTGGCGCAGTTAATACAGTGGTCACCAATGTGGTTGGAACTGGCTTAAAAGTTCAATCTCATATTGATCGTGAAGTTTTAAAGCCATTTTTTAAAGATGAATCTGAGTTTGATAAATTTGAAAGAAATGCTGAGCGAATTTTTAGAAATTGGGCAGAAAATACAGATTGTGATATTACCAGAAGTCAGACATTTTCTGAAATTCAGAATTTGATTTTAAGATCAGTTCTTGAAAGTGGTGATATTTTTATCATTAAAAGAACTGTCCCTAGGTCAAATAAGTTAATTGATCTTAGTTTACAGTTAGTTGAAGCAGATCGAGTTTCAAATCCTGATTATAAAACTAATACAGAAAAACTAATTGCTGGAGTTGAGGTTGATAAAAATGGAGCGCCAATTGCTTACCATATTTGCAATCAGCATCCAGATGATTACCAATCTGAGAAAAGTAAAAAATATGTAAAAATCCCTGCCTTTGATAAATACGATAATAGACAGGTATTTCATATTTTTAATCGAATCAGACCAGGACTCACCAGAGGAGTTCCTTATCTAGCACCAGTTATTGAAAGCTTAAAGCAATTAGATCGTTACACTGAAGCAGAAATTATGTCAGCAGTAATATCAGCCATGTTTACTGTTTTTGTTAAATCAGAAGATGAGGAAGGTTTATCACCAATGACCCCTTTGGATGAAGTGGGAGGTTCGAGAAATGATGGAGATTATAAATTAGCACCAGGTGCAATTCTTGATTTGCAACCCAATGAAAATATTGAAATCGCTGATCCTAAAAGACCAAATCAAGCATTTGATCCTTTTGTGCAAGCGATATTAAGGCAAGTTGGCGTAGCTTTAGAACTGCCTTTTGAAATTTTAATCAAACATTTTACAGCAAGCTATTCAGCAGCGCAGGCAGCTCTTGTTGAAGCATGGAAATTTTTTTCATCAAGGAGAAGTTGGCTAGCAATACAATTATGCCAACCAGTTTATGAAATGGTAATTAGTGAAGCTATTGCTAAAGGCTTACTTAAAGCGCCAGGATTTTTTAATAATCCAATAATTAAAAATGCTTATTTAGGAGCTCAGTGGATTGGCCCACCAAGAGGTCAAATTGATCAGCTAAAAGAAGTTAAAGCAGCAGAGCTTCGTGTAAATATGGGTATTTCTACTCTAGCTGAAGAAACCGCCATTTTAACTGGTGGCGATTGGGAAAGAAAATATCCACAAATTTTAAAGGAACATTCCTTAAAGCAGGAAGCTGGCATTAGTAATCAAGCAAAACAAGACAATATCAATTTAGAAAAAGCAGATGAATGACCTTTTTAAAATAGGTAAATATTGGGCGATTGAACCTGATTATTTGAAAGCTATATCAAAAGAATCGCTTTCTACCAGATCAGAAAAACCGCTAAACAATAGCAGATCGGTTTCAATTAGAGATGGCACAGCAATTATTCCAGTCCATGGAGTAATAACAGCCAGAACAACTCTTTTTAGTCTATTTGCTGGTGGAACTTCACTAGAAGATTTAGCCAAGGATTTTAGTGAGGCTTTAAATAACAACGAGGTGACTTCAATTCTTTTAGATATTGATTCTCCTGGTGGTGTTGCTGTTGGCCCTTATGAAATGGCCGAGATGATTTTTAAAGGAAGATCAAAAAAGCCAATTTATTCCTATATTGGCAGAAATGGATCATCCGCTGCTTATTGGTTAGCAAGCGCCACTGAGAAGATATTTGTTAATCCATCAGCTTTGGTTGGATCAATTGGAGTTGTAACAACAATTCCAGTTCAAGAACAACCTGATATGGATGGCTATAAAAATATCGAGATCGTTTCAAGTAATGCCAATTTAAAAAGACCTGATCCTAAAACTAAGGAAGGTTTAGCAGAAATTCGGCGAGAACTTGATGATCTAGAATCTACTTTCATTGAATCCATTGCCAAATATCGATCTATTACACCAGAAATTATCAAAGCAGATTTTGGAGGTGGTGGCGTAGTAATTGGTAGGCAGGCCGTTAAGCGAAATATGGCTGACGCACTTGGAACTTATGAAGAAGTTTTGGGTCTATTAAATCAACAAAATCAATCAATAACAATAAATAATCAGATTATGAGCAATAAAGAAAATCAAACTAACGCAGATATTTCCAAAAAGGAAATAACTGCCGATTATATCAAAAAAGAATTTCCTGATGTTACCAAAGATATTATACAGGAAGTATCAGAAGATATTAAAAAATCAGCTTTCAATGAAGGTGTTGAAGCTGGCAAAAAACAAGAGCGAGATCGAATACTTGCTATTGAATCGGCTGCTTTACCTGGTCATGAAGATTTAATTGAGGAAGCTAAAAAAGACGGATCAATTACTGCTGAAAAATTAGCTCTAAAAATCATCGCAGCAGAAAAAAACAAAGCTTCAGATTATTTGGCTAATACAAAAAAGGCAGAAGCAGAAATCCCTAAAATTGAACCAAATATTGATAAATCTGACTCAGGAGAAAAACAAATTCCAAAAGATGCACCTCTTGAAACCAGAGCCAAATCAATATGGGAATCTAATGCTAAAATTCGAGCTGAATTTGGTGAGGATTTTGACGCATACCACGCTTTTGCCAAAGCAAATGAAAGCGGTCAGGTAAGAATTTTATCAAACAATAAATAAGAAAAAATCATGGTTAAATTAACAACAGATACAAATAGAGTTTATGAATTAGGAGATATTAATGAGTTTCCTGTTCTTGGTGGAGAATTAATTTATCAGGGTGCGGCTGTCGGCTTAGAAGTTGCTTCTGGTTATGTCAGGGATTTGCAAGTTGGCGATAAATTCTTGGGTTTTGCTGAGGATAACATTGATGCTACTAACGCTTCTGATGGTGAAAAAAATATCAGAGTAAAAAGAAGAGGAAATGTCACTTTGGAATTAAGTGGTGCCGCCTTAACTGATGTTGGTAAAAGCATTTATGCCACTGATGATAATACATTTACCCTATCCAATACTTCATCAGTTTATATCGGTCAAATTATCAGGCATCAATTAGGCGATGAAGTCATCGTTGATTTTGACGTAGCAAGAGTGACTCCAGCTTAAATCTAATAACAATCAATTTAAAGAAAATATCATGAGTTTAGCAGAATTATCATCAAGGGCTATTATTGGCCGTTATTACAAGAGACTAAATCAAAAATCAGGCATGGCTTGGGTTGAGGCAGTTTCAAATTATTTTACTTCTGATCAGGAATCAGAAACCTATAAATGGCTAGGTCAAGTACCGGTTATGAGAAACTGGGTTGGTGGCAGACAGGCAAAAGGCTTCACCACTAATGGATTAACCATTGAAAATAAACATTTTGAGGCAACTTTAGAAATTCCTTTAGTTGATTTAAGGCGTGATAAAACTGGTCAAATTGAGGTTAGAATTAATGAATTAGCTGATCGCACCAATTCACATTGGGCTCAATTACTTTCCAAGCTTATAATCAATGGTGAAAGCACTGTTTGCTATGATGGACAATATTACTTCGATACTGACCATAAGGATGGAAACAGCCCTGTTCAAAGCAATAAAATCCAAGTCGATTTAACTGCATTTGCGGGTCAAATTGATGGTGGCGCAGTTGGTGATGTTGCAAATCCTAGTGAAGCAGCACTTCGTTTGGCAATTCTAAAAACTATTCAGCAAATCCTATCATTTAAAGATGACCAAGGTGAACCAATGAATGAAAATGCCTCTAAATTCTTGGTAGTTGTTCCAACTTCGCTTTGGTATTTAGCAAAATCAGCCATCGCAGTTCCGTTAACTGTTGGCGGTTCAACCAATATGGTAAAAGTTTTGGATGAGGTTGATATTTCCATAGCACAAAATCCAAGACTTGGTTGGTCAGATAAGTTTGCCATCTTTAGAACTGATAGTTCAGTTAAACCATTTATTCGCCAAGAAGAAAAGAATGTGCAGTTAAAGGCAATTGCCGAAGGTTCTGAATTAGAATTTAAGCATGATAAACATTGGTATGGTGTTGATACCTGGAGAAATGTTGGTTATGGCTTCTGGCAACATGCATGCCTTACTCAAATGATTAAATCTTAATAGGAAAAAGCAATGAGTACAAAATATAAAGTAACAGGTCATATTGCAATTTTGGGAGTTGGAATAGTTTTAAAACTTTCCAGTTCCCAAGCTAGCATTAGGCAATCTTCATTAAAGCAAAAATCAAAGGATACTTATATAGTTCTTGAACCTGTGCAATTTAAGCAAGGTGAAGAGATTGTTATTATATCTGGCAATGTTTCAAAATCTTTGCTGAATAATCTAACTGATTTATCAGAAGATAAGAAAAGTAAGGACGAGGATAAGAATAAGAATCAAAAACCTACTAATAACAAAAAATTATCTTCTAAAAATCAGAACAAAAATGATGCTAAAAAAGATGATAAAAAGGCAGGTGATAATTCAAATGAAGTAATTGATTTACCTGAAAATTCTGATGAAGTAATTGTCAATAATAATGACATAAACAATCTACCAAATGTTTGATTTTGATGGTTTTGTAAACAAGCCATCAATTCAGATTTTTGGCAGAATTACAACTATCACTCCTGCTAATAATCAATTTGCACCTTTTGAAATTAATGGTGATTTCCATGAAAATTATCAGGAGGTAAGCAATAAGGCAACCGATGCTGATATTAGCTCAAATGAAATTGTAATCTTTGTTAGAAATGCTGATCTACCTGCTTATTATCCGAAAATTAATCAGGGCGATAAGATAGAAATTGATGGCAAAGATTATCAAATTATTGATATTCAAACTCATATTCCAGGAAGTAAAAAACTAGTTTTGCATGAGTCACAAGAGGCAAATAATTAGAGATGCTATAATTAATCAGCTAAAAGATAAAACTGATGCTGGAAGTAATATTTATGGCAATAGAGCAAAGCCTCTTTTTGATCAATCAATACCTGCAATATTAGTTTACTCAAAGCAGGAAAATATTCTTGAGGATCAATATAATATTGATGGTTATGCACCTCTTAAAAGAGAGCTAGAAATTGCAATTGAGGCAGTTATTTTAGGTAGTGATGATTTTGACCAGAAGTTAGATAATATCGCAGAGCAAATCGAATCTGCTTTGGATGGATTTGAAATTGAAACCAGAAAAGCTGATTTGATAAAGCTAAAATCAACTGAGATCGATTATTCAATTGAGGGAAGTAAAATTTATGGAGCGGTCAGATTAACATATTCGGTGATTTATCGAACTGAGGTAAAACAGCCTGATAATAGTGGAACTCCAATAACAGAAATTGAAAGTAACTTGTAAAATGAAGATAAAAATAATTTCAAATCACACAAAATATAAAAAAGATCAGATTATTGAGATGGAAGAAAAAGAAGCGATTCCTCTTTTAACAGCAGGAAAGGCAATTAGAGCTCGTAAAATTCCTGAAGCTCCAAAAGAAAATAAATCTGATAAAAAGCTTAAGAAAAATGATATTTGATGAGCAAGATGGCTATGCACTTTCTGACCTTGCTAAAAGGCTCTCAAATATTATTAGAATTGGCACTATTTTTGAGATTAATGTTCAGACAGCTAAAGCCAGAGTAAAAATTGGTGAATTAGAAACCGATTTTTTGCCTTGGGCAAATTCTAATAGTGGAAATAATAATAGTTGGAATCCGCCAGAAATTGATGAGCAAGTAATTATTTTATCACCATCAGGAGATTTAAGTCAGGCAGTAATTTTGCCTTCTTTTTACAAAAATAATGCCAGTGATTCTAACCAAAATATTAAATCAATCACCTATCAGGATGGCTCAAAAATAAGCTTTAATATAGCGTCAGGAACCTTGGATTTAGATCTCAAAGGAGATGTCAAAATTAAGGTTGTAGGTAATGCAGAAATTGAAGCAGCCAAAGTTACTTTAAAAGGCGATGTTGATCTTGGCGGATCAGGTGGACAAGGGGTTGCCAGAATTGGTGATAAAATTGAAATTACTGGTGGCTCTTCTGCTGGTCAGTGGCCAATAATATCAGGATCAAGTAAGGTAAAATCAGCATGAATATTAATGATGGCAAAGAAATATCAGAAATTAATCACTTAAAACAATCTATTGCCAATATTCTAACCACCCCAATTGGCTCAAGGGCAATGAGAAGAGATTATGGCTCTAACCTTTTTAATAAAATTGATCGACCAATTAATGGTGAGTTAATCGCAGAAATTTATCTCGATATTGTTGAGTCATTATTTATTTGGGAGCCTAGATTTGAAGTCGATCAAGTGGTAGTTGGTGAGATTAATCAAGGAAAAATCACTATCGATTTAGAAGGAAGTTTCTTGAAATCAGGTGAAAAAATAACATTAGAAAATATTGAAATTACAAATGCTTAAAAATGAGCAACTTTACTCCAATAGATTTATCAAAATTACCTGCTCCAGATGTAATTGAAACGCTAGATTTTGAAACTTTATTAACCAATTACATTAATGACTTTGTAGCAAGAAATCCAAATTATGCCACTCTGCTTGAAAGCGACCCTGCCATTATTTTGATGCAGGTGGTTGCTTATCGAGAAATGTTGCTTCGAGCAAGAATAAATGAAGCAGCAAAAGCAAATATGTTGGCTTTTGCTAATTCAAGTGATCTTGATAATTTAGCTGCATTTTTTGGAGTTGAGCGTTTAACAGATGAAACTGATGAAAGGCTTAGAGAAAGAACTCAGCTAGCTTTGGAAGGTTTTTCTACTGCAGGGCCAATTGGTAGTTATATATTTCATGCTTTATCTGCATCAAATGAAGTGAAGTCAGTATCAGCAACATCACCAAATCCTGGTGAAGTTTTAGTAACAATTCTTTCTAATATAGGAGATGGAACTGTTGGTCAGGAATTAATAGATGCTGTATCAGCAAAGTTAAATGAAGATGATATTCGTCCACTTACTGATCAGGTAACAGTACAAGGAGCAACAATTGTTAATTACAGTGTTGAAGCAATTATCACTGTTTATCCTGGCCCATCATCAGCAGTCATTGAAACGGAAGCTAATAATGCTTTGAATAATTTTATCAGCGAAAGACATGCAGTTGGTAAAGTGGCATCACTGTCAGGAATTTATGATGCTTTACATGTTGATGGAGTCAAAAAAGTAGAGCTAACTTCACCAGTTGCTGATGTTGTAGCAAATGATACGCAGGCTCCATATTGCAATAATATTTCCATATCAGTGATTACAGATGGCTAATGAAAATAATAAATCTTTATTATCAATTAATGCCAGTGAGTTACTTAAAAATTTAGAAAAAACAGGATGTAAAATCACTGAATTAGAAGCAAAAAATAAATATGTTTTTAATGGTGATTTAGCCCCAGAAAATGTCCTACCATTTCTTGCTTGGTCTTTATCAGTTGATGATTGGAGTGATAATTGGGAAATAGACATTAAAAGAAATATCATAAAAACAAGCGTTACTCTTCATAGGCAAAAAGGAACTATTGGAGCTTTAAAGAAAGCTTTATCTGCTTTTAATTTCATCGATATCAAGATTGAAGAGTGGTTTGAATATGGTAGTAATCCATATCATTTTAAGGTGTATTTTGATATTCCTTACCCTGGCTTTGATATCAATATTTTGCCAGAAATTAACAAGGTTATTCAAAGTACCAAAAATGTCAGATCATATTTGGAGAGTTTTAAAGCTTACCTAGCTTCAGGAAGTGCAGTTAATAATTTAGCAACTTTTTTTATTTCTAAAGAAGTAACCAGCATAGATCCGATTATTTATGATCAAGATGATCTAATTGAGGATAATTCTTCAATTCCAACGATCGGCACATTTTTTATCTCAAAAGAAATTACAACAATTAATCCGTTATTTTAATGTCTCAAGATTATTTTAGCTTAGTAACCAATCAGGGTTTGATTAAAGAAGCTGCCAGTAATGAACCTGGTGGTACAGCTATTGACCTAACTGAAATGGCAGTCGGTGATAGTAATGGAGCTTATTATGATCCAGTAGGAAGTGAAACAACTCTAGTAAATGAAGTTCACAGAGTAACTCTTACACATGTAGTAGTTGATGAAAATAATACAAATCAGCTAATTGTTGAAGCTGTTTTGGATGAAACTATTGGGCCATTTTATATTAGAGAAGTTGGAATATTTGACTCAAATGGTGATTTATTTGCTATTGGTAAATATCCAGAAACTTTTAAGCCAAATTTACCGGCTGGCTCAGGAAAAAGGCTTTATATCAGAATGATTCTTGGTTTTGGAAATTCTCCTAATGTAAATCTGATAATCAATAATGACATTGCTCTTGATCCAAATTTTGGGACTGATGTAAATAATGCTCTTGCTGAAAGATTGATCAAAACAAATAATCTTTCTGATTTAGATGATGTTACTACTGCTAGAAATAATCTTGGGCTTGGAATCGCTTCGCTGGCTGGAGATGCATCTGAGAGTCAAAAAGGTATTTCGCAAATTGCAACGCAATCAGAAGTAGATGACGGTAGTAATGATGAAAAAATAATTACCCCTCTAAAATATATTGCTGGCTTTAATTGTTCAAAGACCTCAAATGGCTACACAAAATTACCAAATGGAATTATTTTTCAATGGGGCTCAGGTGTGATACCTTCTGCTGGATCTACTGTTTTTACCTTTCCTACACCTTTTCCTAATGCTGTGTTTGCTGTTACTACAGGTTCTAAAGGTGTAAGCGATGTATCTCCGGATGATTATTCTGGTTTCGTCAGGTCCATAAACAACACTACCGTTAGGATATCAAGCGGAACTGGTGTTGGCGCAATTACAATATATTGGTTTGCAATAGGTTTTTAATATAAAAAAATTTAGAACCAAATTTTATTAATAATTAAATTAAAAATTATGCCTAATCAATTTCTACATGGCGCAGAAGTCATCGAGCTTAATGATGGCGCACGCCCTATAAAAACAGTTAAATCATCAGTAATTGGACTTGTTGGCACAGCGCCACAAGGCTCAGTAAATACACCAACTTTAATTCTTGGTTCAAGAGCTAAAGCGGTTGAGATTTTTGGTGCAAATGATGATGCCAATAAAGATTACACAATACCAAAAGCATTGGATGGAATATTTGACCAAGCTGGAGCGATGGTTGTTGTGATAAATGTTGCTGATCCAAGCAATCCTGCTCATTTAACGACAGGAAGTCTTGATCCTGCTAATATTACATCTGCTGATGTTGTTGGCGGAGTTGATGGAACAACAGGACAATATAAAGGTGTTCACGCTTTACTTGCTGCTAATAGTGAGCTTGGTGTTACTCCAAGAATTTTAATAGCACCAGGATTCACCCATGATATGCCAAGTGATAATGCTAATCCTGTTGTAAGTGAACTTCTTGGAATAGCAGAAAATCTAAGGGCAGTTATTATTGCTGATCTTCCAAATACTAATGACACAGATGCAATTGATTATGTAGGAGATTTTGGCTCTGCTAGAGTTTATCCAATTTATCCTTGGGTCAAAGTTCTTGATAGCTTGGGTGCTATTGTTGAAGAACCAGCATCTGCAAGAGTCGCAGGATTAATTGTTAAATCTGACAATGAGAGAGGTTTCTGGTGGTCGCCATCAAATTTGGTGATTAATGGTATTGTTGGTATTTCTAAGCCAATTGATTTTGTATTAGGTGATGTAAATTCAAAAGCCAACTACCTTAATGAAAATAACATAGCCACCATAATTCAAGAAAGTGGTTTTAGATTATGGGGTAATAGAACCTTATCAGCTGACCCTAAATGGGCATTTCTCCAAGCAAGAAGAACTGCTGACATGATTAATGATTCTCTTCTAAAAGCTCATCTTTGGGCTGTTGATAGAAATATCACTAAAACCTATATCGAGGATGTTCTTGAAGGAGTAAATAATTATCTGCGTCATCTAAAAAGCATCGGAGCAATTATTGGTGGAAATGCTTTTGCTGATCCTGAGTTAAATACTCCTGATCAAATAGCTCAAGGCAAAGTGAGTTTTGATTTTGACTTCACGCCTCCTTATCCAGCAGAGCATATTACCTTCAGGTCAAAAATGACTGATGATTATTTAAGCGAAATTGTTTAACCAAATTTTAAATTAAAATGATTCCAAAAATATTAAAAAATTTCAATCTCTTCATTGATGGCAGAGGTTATGCTGGCAAATGTGATGAGGTAAATCCACCAAAGCTAAATATTAAATCAGAAGAATATCGAGCTGGTGGATTAGATGCTCCAATTCCAATTGATATGGGAATGGAAAAATTAGAAGCCAGTTTTACTCTATCTGAATATGATAAAGATGTTTTAAAGCAATTTGGCCTTATCAGTGGTAATACTGTTCAAATCACACTTCGAGGTGCTCTGCAAGATGATGAGGCTACCTCTCCAATTATCATAAAACTTCGTGGCATGTACACTGAAATGGATATGGGTAAATTTGCTGCAGGAGAAAAGGGAACTTTAGCCTGCACAATCGCTTGCAGATATTACTCTCTTGAAATTGATGGCGAGCAGTTAATCGAAGTCGATATTGATAATATGACCAGAATTATTGGCGGAGTTGATAAGATGGTTGAAATTCGTGACGCAATAGGAATTTAACAAACGACAAATATGCAAAATATCAAATTAAATTATCCAATCGAATCAAGTGGTTCAACTATCACTGATTTGAATATGAGAAGATCAAAAGTCAAAGATCGTCTTATTGTAGCTAAAATGAAGAATTCATCTGACGAAGAAAAAGAAATCAGGCTTTTTGCTAATCTTTGCGAAGTAGCTCCCAATATTATTGAAGAGCTGGATGAGTCTGATTATTCCAATTTACAAAAAGCATATATGGATTTTTTCAAATCCGAGGGAATATAAGGCGGGCCATCATAATTCTCTCAAAAATCACTCATTGGCCACTTTCTGAAATTTTAGAACTTACCGAAGAAGAGTTCTGCTTATTTTACGATGAAGCGATCTTGATACAAAAAGAAACTAACGAAATTTAATTGAATTATGCCAGCTACTAATGCATCAGTTTCAGTTTTAATTGGCGCAAAGCTTGGTAAATCATTTAAAGGTGCTTTTGGGTCTGTAAATAAGCAATTATCTTCACTTGGCTCTGCTATAAAAAAAGTCACTGATAGAGCAAATCAAATTGAAGCTTTTAGAAATTCATCAAGAGCTACTAAAGAAGCATCAATTGCTTATAGGGATGCCAAGCAAAAATTAGATGCTTTATCAAAAGAAATTGCAGCAACTGATAGTCCATCAAAGCAGCTACAAAATAATTTTAGAAAAGCCAAAAGATTAGCTGATCAAACAAAGAAATCTTTCCTTGATACCGCTAGCTCAACGAGGCAGATGGGCAAAGCACTTCGCTCTGGTGGAGTTGATATTAAAAACTTCAACTTAGAGCAAGCAAAATTAAGCAAAAATCTTAATGTTTTAAAGAGAAGGCAATCAGCTCTACAAAATAATCAAAATGCCAAGGATAAGAATTTAAGTAATAGAGCAAATTATCGCTCCCAAATGGTTGATGCTGTGGCTCTTGGTGGAGTTTTATATTCAGCAGTAAAGCCAGCAGTAGACTTTGAATTAGCGATGGCAAAAGTTGGCGCTATTACAAATGAAGCAGCAGATAGCAAAGGATTTAAAGCTTTAACAAAACAAGCAAGAGAACTTGGCAGAACTACTCAATATACAGCAAGTCAAGCTTCGGAAGCCATGCAATTTCTTGGCATGGCCGGTCTTAGTACCAATCAGATTTTAGCTGCAACTCCATCTGTATTAAATCTAGCAATTGCTGGAAATATGGATCTGGGTAGAACTGCAGATATTGCCTCAAATATCCTAACTGGCTTTAATATGGAGGCCGAAAGAACTGGTGAGGTGGCTGATATTCTAGCCCAAGCATCTAGATCAACAAATGTAAATGTTGAAATGCTTGGTCAAACCATGAAATTCATTGCTCCTGCTGCAGCTGCTGTCGGTGGAACTCTAAGTGAAACTGCAACTTTAGCAGGTGTTTTAGGGGATGCTGGTATTCAAGCAACTATGGCAGGAACGATGCTTAGATCAACTTATTTGAGATTAGCAGCTCCTGCAAAAGCTGGAGCTAAGGCTTTGGGTCAGATGAGAAATGAAATGGGAATCTCTGCTGAAGAAATGCCAGATGTTGCCAAGGAAGCACTACTTGCTCAAAAAAGATTAAGTGGTCTCGGAGTTAAAATCTTTGAAAATGGCAAGATGCGATCAATGGTTAGCATTTTAAAAGAAATGCATCACGCAACCAAAAATCTAGCTGACGATGAAAAACTATCAATAATCAAAGATATTTTTGGCACTAGATCAACTGCTGGAGCACTTGCAATATTTAAATCAGTAGAAACTGGCAGATTAGATGAGGTAGAGCAAAAAATTAACAATGCCAATGGTGCAGCTAAAGAAATGGCTGATCGTTTAAAAAACACTACATCAGGAGCATTTAAGGAATTTAAATCAGCAATTGAATCAGTTGGAATTTCTATTGGTTCGGTTCTACTTCCTGCTTTTGCTTCAATTGCTAAAACCGCAGCAAATGTTGCAGGAAGAGTGAGTATATTTGCAGAAAAGTTTCCAGTTTTAACCAAATATCTTGGTTTAGCAATTGCTGGAATGATTAGCTTTAAAGTGGCTAGTATTGGAATGGGATTTGCCTTTACCTTTTTAAAAGGTGGATTCCTATCAGCTAAAGGAGCTTTACTTGCTTATAAAACAGCAATGACCTTGATAAACTTTTATATCCCAAAAGTTATTCTGGGCATTAAGGCACTTGGAATTGCAATAATGAGTAATCCAATTGGGCTAATAATTGGCGGAATTGCAATTGCAGCAGGATTGTTGATTAAAAATTGGCAACCAGTTGGAGAGTTTTTTAAGAATTTATTTAGTGGAGTAATTGGATATATTAAAAAAGCTTTTGAATGGGTCAGTAAATTATTAAAACCGCTAGCAAAAATTAAAGATGTTGTTGGTAAAGGAATCAGTTCTGTAAAGGGTATATTTTCTGATGATGAGGCAAGCAATCAAAGCCAAATTGGTGATACGATTAAAGATTTAGAATCTGATAATTCTGATTTTAGCAAGATAATTGAAACTAGTAATATTTCTAATATTGCTGGCAATAACTCAAATTCCAATATTTCAATTTCTGCTCCAATTACCATTAACGCACACACCAATGCCGATGAAAAAGCTATAGCAAATCAGGTTAGAATAGCAATTGACGAGGTGATGCATAAATTTGCAGTGAGAAAGCAAGCACTCAATTTTGATTAGGAAATTATGGCATTAGATTTCTTTAAAAATATCAGCTCTAAATTAACAGTTAATAATCTACTAAAAGTTGATATGATGCTTCTTTTAGGTGCTTATCGCTTTGCCATCAAAAGCTCTGCTTATCAAACCCTAAAAAGACAAAGCGAATATCGCTGGCAAGAGATTAACCGAATTAATGCTAATCCAACTTTGCAATTTACTGGTTTTGGCGTTGAAACCATTGATCTTGAAGGAGTTATTTATCCTCATTTTAAAGGAGGATTAAAGCAAATAACTTTAATGAGAGCCCAAGCAGGACTTGGAAAACCATTATTTCTTGTTTCTGGTAATGGCTTTGCTTTTGGTAGATGGTGCATTGTAAAGATCATTGAAAATCAAAGCAATTTCTTAAATGATGGAGCTCCAAGGAAAATTGAATTTTCTATTAGCTTGAAGCGATATGGCGAAGATCAAAAAAGAGGAATTAAAGGCATTATTCAAAATGCTGTAAGTAGCTTATGAGTATTATCTACACTACAAAAGACGGCGATATTTTGGATCAAATTTGCCAAAATTATTATGGCAAAACTAGCAAAATTGTTGAACAGCTAATTGAGGCTAATCCTCATATTGTAGAGCTTGAACCAGTATTTGAAGCAGGAATCAAAATTACTCTACCTGATATAATCGAAGAAAAAGAATCTGAAACAGTAAAACTCTGGACGTGAAACCAATATTTAAAATTGAAGCTGATGATAAGGATATAACTGATATTTTATCTGCCAGACTGATTTCTTTAAATATTAGCGATGAAACTGGTTTAGTTTCTGATAAGGTAGAAATTCTTTTAGATAATCGAGATAATATTTTGGATATTCCGCCCAGAGGAACTACGCTAAAAATTTATCTTGGCTATGATAAAGAAAATCTATCCTTAATGGGTAGTTTTATTGTTGATAATATTAGCCTTTCATCTCCTCCTTCAAAACTTAGGATCATTGCAAAAGCAAGCTATGGTAATGATAAAAATCTAAGCAATAAAATCAGATCACCAAAAAGCAGATCATGGCATGAATATAGCTTGGTTGGAATAATTTCTAAAATTGCTAAGGAGCATAAATTTGAAAGCTTAATTGATGAATATTTTAACCAAATATACATCAATCATATCGATCAAACCAATGAGAGCGATTTATCATTTTTGGTTAGCTTATCGCAAAATTACGATGCTTTAATTAAGTTCATCACTGGCAAATTGGTTTTTGCTAGAAAAAGCCAAGCTCTATCAATTAGTGGCAAGGAATTGCCAACAACAGAAATCTTTGAAAATCAAATTGAGAATTGGCGACTAGATATCCTTGATCGAGGAAAATTTGGCAAAGTGATTGTCAAATATCACGATTTTGCAACAGGAGAAGAGAAACAGGTTTTTGCAGGAAATGATGATCCTGCTTACGAGATAAGATTTACTTTTACTGACGAATCAAGGGCTATCAATGCAGCCAAAACCAAATTAGCAGAATTTGAAAGAGGAATCACAAAATTAGAATTATCACTTGCTGGTAATCCAAACCTATCTGCTGAAAAGCCAATAATCATTCCAGATATCAGATATCTAAAAGATAAAAATTGGATCATCAACTCAGTAAATCATGAGTTAAGTGACCAAGGATATAAATCCACTATCAACGCAATAGAAAAATTTTAAATGCTTAAAAAAGACGAAAAAGCAAAACAGATCTCCTTGAGCGAAATTGAACTTGAGGCTCTTTTAATAAAAGCTTCAAAACAAGGCGCTAAAGCTGCTCTAAAAGAAATTGGTCTAGACGATGATTTAGCCTATATGGATATAGCAAATCTTCGTGAATTATTAAAATCATTTCGCATGGCAAAAAAGCATGCCTTTAAGGTTTTTATCAGATGGATGGTTTTTGGGTTCATGACCTTAATTACCGCAGGATTCATAGCACTTATTGGTGATAATATTAATTTTAAATAAACAAAGAAATGCCTCAATTTGGAAGAAGATCAAAAGAGCAATTATCAAGCTGTCATGCTGATTTACAGACGCTATTCAATGAAGTGATTAAACATTATGATTGCACGATTCTTGAAGGGCATAGATCAAATGAAGATCAGTTAAAAGCATTTAATGCCGGCAAATCAAAAATCAAATCAGGTGGTAAACATAACCACTCACCATCTCTTGCAGCTGATGTTGCGCCATGGCCGATTGATTGGAAAGATAAGGATCGTTTTTACCATTTTGCAGGAACAGTTCAAGGCATCGCAAAAATGCTCAATATTAAAATCCGTTGGGGTGGAGATTGGGACTCTGATAATGATCTAAAAGACCAAACTCTATATGATTTACCTCATTTTGAATTAATAACTGATTAATTAAAACGATGACAAATAATTTTTTACAAGATTCTAAAGGCAATAAATCCTCCAAAAGGTTATGGGGTTCAATTCTATTGGGTATTGGAATTATATTTTCGGTAATTTTATTTGCCTATTCACTTTATGAAGGAGCTGCAGATGCAGCAACAGCTCTTGGTATTATTAATATGTTTTTAATATCAGGTGGTGGCTTGCTTGGCGTTGGCGTATTTGAGAAAGGAATAAATATAAAAAGAAAATGCTCGAAGGACTAATAATCAAATCAATGATATTTTTGGCAGGAATTTGCGCTATTTTTGGCTTTGGATTTTTTAAAGGCAAAAAATCAGAAAAAATTAAGCAACTCAAAAATAATGTTAGCGATGCAAAAAAATCTAGAAAGAGGCAAATTAATCGTAGGAATGATAGCATTTCTACTATTAAGCGCCGGATGCAAAAATACGTCCGTAAATAATTTTTGCCTGTGGGCAAATTCTATCACAATTACCAAGTCTGAACTGAATTACCTAAGTGAGGAAACTCTTCGCCAAATTGATAACTTCAATGCTGAATTTGAAGAAAGATGTGGCTAATTAATTCATTAAAAGTTCAGATTTTCTAACCTTTACTTTGCAGCTATGACAATCTCTGTCAGCAAAAGCAAAATTCTTACCATCAAATTTTATATCCCATCTAGCATTTTGTTCATCTTTAAAAAAGGTAGATTCTCCTGTTTTTAGCTTATTAATTTTTTCCCAATTTTCTGGATGAATTATCACGCTAAAAGAAATTCCTACCGAAATCATTCTCAAATTTCCCCATCCATATTTTTCCTTTTTGATCTCTATTTGCTCAAAATCTCCCATTTTTCTTTTTAAATCTTTTACTAAAATTACTCTTGTCATTTTGAATTGATTTGATGTTAATAATAAGCCCTCAAGCTATGTACATTATAGCTCTAAGCTTTGGTTACATCAAGTCAATTAGTGCAATTTTCAAAGAATTAATCCTCTCTAAACGCCTTATAACTAGCCTCAGTTATTGGATCAAAAAGATATTTAAATAATGATCTTGAGCCAGTAATAATAAATGCTTGCGCTGGCATTCCTGGATAAAGAGTTATTTTTGCTTTGAGATGATTAATTTCATCTTCATCAATCTTAATTCTAGCCAAGAAATATTGCTCTCCACTTACTTCATCTAATAAAATATCCGCAGAAACAGATAGAACTTCGCCAGTTAATTTTGGCACTTTCTTTGCTTTAAAGGCGGTAAGCTGAACCTTGGCTTTTTGACCAGACTGGACATTATCAATATCATTTGGGTTTACTCTGGCTTCAACAATTAGCTGATCATCTTGTGGAACAACATACATGATCTCGCTAGCTGGAGAAATCACCGCACCAATTGAATGATATTTTAAATCCGTGATTGTTCCAGAGGTTGGTGATTTGATTATAGTTCTTTTTAAAATATCTTTAGCTGATACTAACTGCTCTGTTAAATCAGACACTTTCACTTCCACATCTTGCAACTCTGCAAGAATCTCATTTAAATTTTCATTTTGTAGATTAATAATTTCTAGTTCTGTTTCAGAAATTGTTTGTTTTGCTTTAGCAATACTTGCCTCTAACTCTCCTTTCTTACCTTTACTTGCAGCAATTTGTTTTTGAATTTCGATTAATTTATTCAAAGGTGAGTTGTTGTTTTTAACCAACCTTTTTGACATCTTCTCCTGTCGGCGAAGAAGAGTTAATTCTTCATCGGTAGCCTGTAATTGTGAGGTAATTCCTTTGATTTCATCAGATAATTGATCAATCCTTTTGTTTAAAATATCAGTTTTACTCTTGAAGCTATTTTGTCTTATTTGAAATAAATTTTTCTGAGTAGAAATTATTTTATTTATTTCCTCATTTTCTTCTACCTTGTCTGTTTGATATTTCTTTTGAATATCAGAAAAATCAGGCTGGGTTTTATCTCTTTCAGAAATTAATCTTTCCTCAATCGCAAGTGTAGTAATAAGCTGTTTTTTTAACATCTTATTTTGAGATCGGCTTTGAATATCTTGCAAATAGATAAGTGGTTGACCAGTTACAACATTTTGACCTTCCTTAACTAAAATCTTTTCAATAATCCCACCTTCTAAATGCTGAATAGTTTTTTTATTAAAATCTAAAACAACCTGACCAGGTGCAATTGATGCCGAATTAATTGGCGCAAAAATTCCCCAAATAATAAAAATAGATAAAAATACCCCAAGAACTATCGCTCCAAGATTTATGGTTTTAACAGCGATTTTCTCAGGATCATTTTTGATTATTAGATTAATGAATCTCTTGCTTTGAATAAATGCATATCTACAGTTTCTGGAGATTTTATTAATGATGTTTTTGTTGATCTTCTTTTTAACCATCCTTCCCTCCTGACATTTGCTTAATCACCTTTTTTGCTTCATCAAATATCTTAGCTTGACCATCGTGAAGGACTAGGATTTTATCAATGATATTTAGAATGTTTGGTCTGTGAGAAATTATAATTGTTGTAATTTTTGCTTTTCTAGCATTGCCAATAGTGTTCATTAAGGCATTCTCACCTTCAGTGTCTAGATTGGAATTTGGCTCATCGAGAACTACAAACTTTGGCTTTCTAAAAAATGCTCGAGCAAGTCCTATTCTTTGTCTTTGACCAGCCGATAGATTAAGTGCATTTGTTTCGTAAGATTTTGGTAATTTTATGATTAGGTTGTGAATATTGGCAAATTTAGCAGCTTCAATAATTTCCTCTGCTTTTACCTTTTCCTTCATTCTAGCAATATTATCTTTTATCGTTCCTTCAAATAACTCAATATCTTGTGGTAAATAGCCGATATATTTTCCAATCTCCTCACTATCTTGATTTGTTAAATCAGAGCCATCTAATCGTACACTTCCTTTATCTGGCGTTAAAACATCTGTCATTAACCTTGCTAATGTTGTTTTTCCAGATCCGCTTGGACCAATTATTCCTATTATTTCACCTGGATTTATTTTGATATTTATTCCTTTGATTATTGCTTGATCAGTATTTGGGATTTTATAGAAGATTTTATCTAATTGAATTTCGCCTTTTGGCTCTGGTAGCTCTAATTTTTCTTCTTTTTCTTCATGAATTTTTAAATTTTCTGAAAGCCTAGAATATGATTTTTTGGCATTAAGAAAAGATTTATAAATGGTAATGGCATGATCAAATGGCGCTAGAGCTTTTCCTGTTAAAATTGAAATAGCGATAATTCCACCAGCAGACATTTTTCCTTTAATTACCAATATTGCACCAACAGCCATAACTGCCATTTGGATAAGAAGCCTGATTGATTTGGTAATGTTGGTGATAATAGCACTTCTGACAGAAAGTGAGGTGCTAATTTTGGTTAGTTCCTTATTTATTTTTTGCCATGAGTTGGTCATGTCAAATTTCATGCCCATGGCTTTTACCACTTCAGCATTTCTGGAAATTGTATCCACTCTTTTCATGGAAAGGATATTGATCTCATTTGATTTTTCTACTTGTTTTTTGGTTAGCTTTTCATTTACCAAAGCAAGAATAAATAAAATGATAGCACCAGCAACAACAATAAATCCGTTAATCCAGTGAATGAAGAATATTACTATGAAATAAACAATCGCCCAAGGCCCATCAAATAAATGTGTTACTGCAGGGCTGTTAATGAATGATTTTATTGTTTGAAGATCTCTTAAATTTTGACTTCCTTTTGTTTTAGCATCAAAAGTAATGGAACTTTCAAGAAGCGGTGATGATAATTTTGAATCAAGCCAATTTGATATTTGAGTGAAAATAAATGATCTAATTGTTTGCAGGAAGGCTAAAATCACATAAACCACTATCATAATAATTGATAGCATTAGTAGCGTTTCCATGCTATTGCTAGAAAGTACTCTATCTAATATTTGAAGACTGTATATTGATGTTGATAGCATCAATACATTAATGAAGAATGAGAAAATAAAATTGCAGGCAAAAGCTCTTCTACAAAGCCCTAAATATTCTTTTAATAAATTGTCATTTTTGTCCTTTAATTCCCTGCTCATAGATTAAATTTCCCAATTAACATCAATAATTTATAGTAGCTTAAAATATAGTCAGCTTTGTTATTTAGCTGCTGAATCAATATTTTATTTAGTTCTAATTTACTTTCCAAAAGATCAATCACATCGCCATCACCAACTTTAACTTGCTCTTCTATTTTGGCAATTCTGCTATTGGTTAATTCGATTAATTCTTCTTGGCTTTTGAGTAAATCGCCAAAAAATACAAATTCTTTATTGGTTTGATTTACCTCTTTTACGATATTTTCTTTGTTGGTTTGATATTCTCTTTTGGCAAAGCTAAGATTCTTACTTGCTTTGCTAACCCCGACATATTCAGCACCTTTTTGAAATAATGGAATTTTAACATTTAGATAAATTGCCTCTGATCTAAGATCTCTATTATTTAAGTAAGTAACATTTTCTTGCTCAGACATTGAGGCAGCAATTTCAACAGTTGGTGCAAATTCTCCTTTTGACTTATTAACTGCTGATCTGGCGGCTTTAATTTTGTAGAGATAGGTTTTAAGATTTGGATTGTTAGTTACAGCTAGATCAAGTAACTCCTGATTATTTCCACTAACTTCTTCTTTTTGAATTTCTGGCAAAAATAAATCATTGTCAGATTTACCAATAATTTTGTTATATTCTTTCTCAGCTTTGAATAAATCTTTTTTGGCAGTTAATTTATCAGAAATTGCTGTAGCAACATAGGTCTGATATTTTATAACTTCACTTCCACCCACTTCTCCTGATTTATTTCTATCTTTGATTAGTTCTAATAGTTTTTTAGTATTTTCCTCGTCTTGGCTTTTAAGGTTAACAAGATTTTTAGCTTTAAAAAGATTTAGATAACTCTCGGTTGCAGATAGTAAAATTTCAAATTTCTTGGATTTGTAATATTCTTCAGCTGATTTGATATTATATTTGATTTCCTTAGCATTATTGTAAGAAGAAAATCCACTAAATATTGGTTGAGTAAAATTAAGCTGTTTTACATCCTGATCATTTATTTTGTCAAGATCACCTCTATCAATTCCGACAGCGTCATTCTTTTGGCGACCCCTTTGATAAGTTGCATTTATATCTGGTAAAAATTCAGAAATTGCATCACCTTTAGTTGCCTTAACTTGATCTAGACGTGACTTTTCTAATTTGATATCTGAGTTGTTGCTTAAAGCATAATTTAATGCCCCATTTAGGCTAGCAGCATTGGCATGGCAAATACCAATTACTGAAAAAAAAGAAATTGTTATTAGGGTTCGAAAATGTTGTATCACTTTGTTTAATTTTTATCACTTCTATAATTATGAATAATATTTTTATAAGAATTTTTTAAAAAATCTTTAAAAATTATAACTAAATAAAAATCATATTTGAGTTTTGTGAATGATATAGAGAAACAATAAACCTTGCAAGCAAGGGGCTATTTTAGAAAAATTATATTTTAGTGTATCAAAATAGAACACCATTTTTCTGAATTAGGAAATAATTTGAAAATATAATTTATTACTCTAGAATTAAATCCTTTTCTATAAATTACTAATTATTACTCATACATAATATGATGTACACCACATCAAAAAACCATTTTTGTTTACAGATGATCTTAAGGAAAGGCGATAGGAATTACGCTAAAGAAATACTCATATCTCCTCAAAGAAAACCAAAATTCTTCCCACGAACATTTTTGGTTAATAAAATTTTTACATAAGTACAATATGACGGATAAAACACTAAGAAAATCTAAAACAGAATCAGGGGATGTAAAAGTTGCTGACTTAAAAAATGATTCCACTTCTCAAAAGAAAGTCCCAACCATTCCGGGGGAATTAGAAACGATTTTAGGAGCAATAAACTGGTTAACAATCCACTCTCCACAACATCGTCATCTGTTTATTGGTGATTTAGATTGGGCTATATTGCCTCCAGTAATGTTAAAGCAATTCAAACTTTTTAAGGATCAGGATAATAAAACTATAGCCTTTACCAGTTGGGCTAAGATAAGTCAAGATGTAGAAGATAGAATTTTAAAAACAGGAAATACTAAATTAGCTCCAGGTGACTGGAACAGTGGAGACAAAATTCACCTGATAGATGTCCTAACTCCTTTTGGAGGAAATAGAAATATTATCACTAAGCTATATGAAACAGAATTTAATAACAAAGAAGAAGTTAGTGTTGTTAGACCTGCAAGTGATGGTAAAGGTTTAGAAAAAGTCTTGCTGAAGGACTTAATAAAAGAAAAAAAATAAATATTATGGCAGATTCAGTGTCAATGTTAGAAAAAATACCTGCACCAGCCCGTTTTCAATTATTGGGTGAAGTTACTGCGCTTTGTATGAATTCTGCATTACACAGTAAATATAGAATAAATGATATTGCTAACAATTTTCTTCCACCAATAAATTTAGATCAATTTAGAATTTATAAGAAAGGCGATATGCCAATTGCATTGGTAACTTGGGCCTTTCTCGATGAGGAAACAGAAAGTAAGTATATTAATGAACAATATGATTTAAGGCTTAATGATTGGAATAAGGGAAATCGACTGTGGTTCATAGATTTTATTGTAACTGGTGATGTAATGCAAAAAGTTGAACATGACTTAAGGCATAATTTGTTTCCAGATAAAATGGGAAAAGCTTTAAGAGCAGATGAAACTGGAAAAGTGAATCATGTTCAGGAATATTATGGAATAAAATATAAAAAATCTTAATTAATTAATAATAAGAATCATGGGTTTCTTTAGTAAAAACAAATTTAAATTATTCTCTCTTACTGTTCATGGAGGAAGCGGTGATGATAATTTAGTAGGTTGGCATCCATTAAAAAATAAATTATATGGTCATGATGGAGATGATACTTTAACAGCTTTTGGTGCAAGAAATTATTTATATGGCGGTAATGGCAATGACAAACTTTTTGCTTTCGGAATTAGAAATAAGCTATATGGAGAAAATGGAAACGACTATTTGTTTGCTGTTGGTATTAGCAATTATTTAAGTGGCGGAGCTGGAGATGATGTACTAATTGCAAGTGGAGTGGATAATACTCTTGATGGAGGTAGTGGTGATGATAGTTTGACTGCATTTGGTGTAATTAATAAACTTTATGGTGGCGATGGAGATGATTATCTATTTGCAAGTGGTGTTTATAATGATCTCAATGGCGGTAGTGGAGACGATGTAATTACATCACTTGGCATAATAAATAATATAGATGGCGGAAGTGGAGATGATATTATATTTTCAAGCGGCATATATAATAATATAAGTGGTGGAACTGGTGATGATATCATTACTGCTTTAGGTCTAATAAATAGTATTTCTGGTGGTGCTGGTGATGATGTAATAACTTCAATAGGTGTTACCAATACGGTATCTGGTGGCGCTGGTGACGATATAATTTTCTCATCTGGACTCTATAATAATATTCATGGTGGAACTGGTGATGATATAATTACCTCCCTTGGTCTAATTAATAATATAGATGGTGGATATGGTGATGATATTATATCCTCAATTGGATTGATCAATAATGTTGATGGTGGTGCGGGAGATGATATTATATTTGCTAGCGGTATGTATAATAATATAGATGGTGGCATTGGTGATGATATAATAACCGCCATGGGTGTAATCAACAACATATCTGGTGGTGCTGGTGATGATATTATAGCTGCATTCGGTCTTACTAATATTGTTAGAGGTGGAACTGGTGATGACATTATTTTAGCAAATGGTGTGTTAAATTATGTAGATGGCGGTATTGGTGATGACATAATCACTGCTTTTGGTGTAACTAATTATATAGATGGTGGTGCTGGTGATGATATTATTTTAGCAAATGGTGTGTTAAATTATGTAGATGGCGGTATTGGTGATGACATAATCACTGCTTTTGGTGTAACTAATTATATAGATGGTGGTGCTGGTGATGATATAATAACTTCAGTTGCGGCAGCAAACTTTATTAAAGGTGGAAGTGGAGATGATATAATTACATCGATTGGTCTTACTAACTATGTTGATGCTGGCAGTGGCGATGACATTGTCACTACTTTAGGTGCAACAAACTTAATTGCTGCTGGAAGCGGAGATGATATAATTACTTCCATAGGATTAGATAATATAATAAGTGCCGGAAGTGGGGATGATATAATATTTACAACTGGATTATCTAACTTTGTAAGTGCGGGTGAAGGTGATGATATAGTATTCTCAAACGCCTTGATGAATATCGTATATGGTGACGATGGTGATGATATTATAGTTAGTAATGGTTTTACTAACCTTATTGGCGGTGGAGATGGAGATGATATTATATTCTCAAATGCTGTGTTAAACACTATATTTGGTGGAGATGGCGACGATATAATTTTTGGTGGTGGAATTATAAATAATATCATGGGTAATGGTGATGATGATATTATAATTGGTGCAGCTTTATCAAATACAATTTATGGTAATGGAGGAGATGATATAATTTTTGGCGCAGGATTCTTTAATACCATATATGGAAATTCAGATGATGATATTATAGTTGGAGCTGGACTTGTAAATACAATATTTGCAGGTAGCGGAGATGATATAGTTGTTGGCGGAGGATTGGTTAACACCATAGCTTCAGAATCAGGAAATAATATTTTAGTTGGTGGTGGAAAAATTAACACCATAATTGGAGGTATAGATGATGATATAATTGTAGGCGGAGGATATTTAAACACTATTATAGACCTTGGAGGAGATAATCAAGGAAGTATTGATAATATAGTTGTAGGAGGTGGATATATTAACTCGATTTTGAGTGGTGATGGAAATGATGTAATTATTGGAGGTGGATATTTGAACACCATAATTGACACAGATGGGGATAACATCATAGCTGGAGGTGGATATATAAACACTATTCTAACAGGAAAAGGAGATGATATTATTGTAGGTGGTGGTTATATAAATACCATATTAAGTACAGCTGGAAATAATATTCTAATTGGAGGTGGATATACAAATACAATAACTAGTGGATTTGGTAATGATATCATAGCTGGAGGTGGATATCTTAATACTATAATTAGCAGAGGTGGAGATAATATAATCGTTGGTGGCGGT
>Ga0228624_1000289_pt1 | contig 27323 bp, 16 predicted proteins | sample 29DmetaG_FD_182744 | JGI IMG/M metagenome (GOLD analysis project Ga0228624, IMG submission 182744) | Seawater microbial communities from Monterey Bay, California, United States - 29D | ecosystem: Environmental > Aquatic > Marine > Coastal | place: USA: California | collected 2016-10-10 | reverse complement strand
GAATCAAAAGGAACCGTTTATTTTTGCATTGGTCAAAACCTTATCGGACCAAATGGGAGATGCCTTTCCCGAGCTTAAAGACCAACAAGATCTTATTCGAAATGTCATCAAGGAAGAGGAACAATCCTTCTTAAAAACCTTATCACAAGGCTTGGTTATGCTTGAGCAACTCATGAAATCCAACGCACAAAAACAACTTTCTGGAGCAAAGGCTTTTGAGCTGTATGACACCTTTGGTTTTCCCGTTGATTTGACAGCGCTTATTTTGTCTGAAAACGACATGACCCTAGACGTGGATGCATTTGAAACCGAAATGGAGCAACAAAAAGCACGCTCAAGGGCTGCTGCTCAAGTGGAAACCGAAGATTGGATTGATCTTAGAGCTGATGACGAACAGGAATTTGTGGGGTATGATTTACTCAAAACACCTGTTAAAATTGTTAGATACAGAAAGGTAACCACCAAAAATGGCAGCTTATTTCAGTTGGTCTTTAACCTTACACCATTCTATCCTGAAGGGGGTGGTCAGGTTGGAGATAAGGGCTATTTGGAAGCGCCAAATGGTAATGTGACTTATATCACAGATACTAAAAAGGAAAACAACCTTATTATTCATGTAGCTAACCAGCTCCCCACTGACCTCAATGCCACTTTTACTGCCGTAGTCGATGAGCAAAAGCGAAATGCTACTGCTGCCAATCACACCGCTACACATCTGTTACATCAAGGGTTACGTTCGGTACTTGGGGCGCATGTTGGGCAAAAGGGATCTATGGTACGCTCTGGTTATTTGCGCTTTGACTTTTCGCATTTCGCCAAGCTAAGCTCCGATGAGCTCAGTGCTGTAGAAGCTTTTGTAAATGCTCGAATACAAGAACAAATTGAGTTAGAAGAACAGCGTAGTACCCCCTATCAAAAAGCTATTGACAACGGTGCGCTTGCCCTGTTTGGTGAGAAGTATGGGGATACCGTTCGCAGCATCCGCTTTGGCGAATCTGTTGAGCTATGCGGGGGTACGCACGTGCAAAATACCGCAGCACTTTGGCATTTTACCATTACGGCTGAAACAGCTGTAGCATCAGGGATTAGACGTATTGAAGCCGTGACAGCTAATGAAGCTAAAAAACGCGTTTACGATCAAGCAGAAACGTTTGAGCAATTAAAAAAACAGCTCAAAAATCCCCAAGATGTTATTGCGTCTGTTGAGGCTTTACAAGAGGAAAACAGCAAGCTTAAAAAAGAGCTTGAGAACCTTAACAAACAATTAGTTGTACAACTTATTTCCGAACTGGAGACCAAAAGCATAACGCAAGGAGAGATGTCCATCATAATTGCTGAGGTTGATTTGGACGGTACGGGTCTAAAAGATGCGCTTTTTAAACTCGGTCAAAAGCACCAAAATCTGATTGCAGTATTGGGGAGTAAAAAAGGCAATAAGCCGCTCTTGTCTTGTTATGTTTCTAAAGCACTTGCTGAAAAGGGTACTTGGCAAGCCAACGCCATTATTAAACAAATCAGTCCCCATATTCAAGGTGGAGGTGGCGGTCAATCCTTTTTTGCTACTGCAGGAGGAAAGAATGCAAATGGAATCCCAGCAGCCTTATCTGCAGCTAAGCATATGTTGGTAAGCTAGTTTGACGGGGGATAAGCAGTCAAAATATCTGTAACAAAAGCATTGATTTTTGCTTCACGCTCTTGTGGTGTGCCACTGCTCAATCTGCCAGTTCCTTTTCCTTGCCAAACTAACTTCTTGGAATTCGCATCTATAAGATCAATATACAATACACCATTAGTCGTTGTATTTACATTGTAAGGACGGTTAAATCCCCAGCCCCAACCCATACCGCCAAAAGGGCCATAGAAAGGGCCGCCCCAGCCGATATAGCTTTCGCTGACACGTACATTTTTCTCTGCCTTAGTGTGAAAACTAACCAAAATATTGGGTGTTTCTGAAGCTGTAAAACCTTTTTCTGAAAGCGTGTTTTCAAGGGCTTTTAGGATACGCCTTTTGTCTAGGTCTGAAATTTTAGCATCGTCAATACCTGGTTTGAAAAAAGCATAGGAGTTATATGAAGTAAAATCAACACCCGTGTCATAATCTGTACTAACACGAATGGATGCACAAGAAGCGACTAAGAGGGCTGTAGCGAGATATAAAAACCGTTTCATAATTAAATTTATTTAGATGCAATCAAAAAACATGCCGAATGTATGTCTAAATATAACACATATAATCACGTATTTTTGAATGTGCTCAAACCAACCGCCATAAACGAATACGTGCCACTTCCCGAATTTGAGGAAAAAGGGGTTTCGGTTTATCTCAAAAGAGAGGACTTGGTTTTTCCTTTAGCTTATGGTAACAAATGGCGTAAACTCAAATATAATTTTAAAGCCTTAAAAACCTCCTCTGCTACAGGCATGCTTACCTTTGGTGGAGCTTACTCCAACCATCTTGCTGCTGCAGCTGCACTGGCCGCGCAAGAACAAATTCCTATAGTTGGTATAGTAAGAGGCGAAGAACTTGCAACTAAACCATTGAATCCAACCTTGTCTCAGTGTCAGGCCAAGGGTATGCAGCTGGTATTTGTTTCCCGAGCTGAATACAAGCTAAAAGAACACGGTGAAAAAGCACGCCAACTCGTAACAACTAAAAACCTATTGGTTGTTCCTGAGGGGGGTACCAACAAACTGGCGGTTAAGGGGTGCACGGAAATATTGATTAATGACGACAAACGTTTTGATGTTGTCGGATGTGCTGTAGGAACTGGAGGCACCTTAGCCGGATTGGCAGTATCAGCTGCCGCACATCAAAAAGTTGTGGGCTTTCAAATGGTAGATGATGCCACAATCCCAGACCGTATTCGTACCTTTGTGTCACGTGATAATTGGGAGCTCATACGGCACCCATCCTATGCGGGTTACGCCAATATCGATAAAAGACTTGTTGCATTTGCCAACGAGTTAATTGAAAAAACAGGCGTGCTATTGGATCCTATTTACACGGCACCCATGTTGTTTCAGTTGGTGCAAATGATAAAAGATAATACATGGACGTTCGGAACAAATATTTTACTTATTCACACTGGCGGAACGCAGGGAATCGCTGGCTACAATTATCAGTATCAAGCGCAATGGCCAGAATCCTAACTTTTTTTCTTAGCGCACTTATGCTTACATCCTGTGGGTCAAAAAAAGTAGTCTACAATGGTGAAGTAAAGCGAAACGCTAAAAAAATTGAAAACAAATCACCCAAGCAAACAGCAAAAAAACTTGCTGATATGGATGCTCATATGCGGATGAAGGTTTATGTTGTTCAGTATGCACCACTCGCACAAAAGGAGATGAAAAAATTTGGAATACCAGCAAGTATTACCCTAGCGCAAGGGTTATTGGAATCGCAAGCAGGCGTTGGCAAATTAGCGGTCAAGTCCAACAACCATTTTGGTATTAAATGCCACAAAGGGTGGCGCGGGCCTAGCGTTTCTCACGACGATGACGCCAAAGGAGAGTGTTTTCGCAAGTATAAAAAAGTAGCCCAGTCCTACAGAGACCACTCCGAGTTCTTACGCTACAGAGATCGTTACAGCAAACTGTTTAAAATGAAGAAAACGGATTATGTGAGCTGGGCACATGGCTTAAAAAAAGCGGGTTATGCTACCGATCCCCAATATGCCTACAAACTCATATCGCTCATTGAACGCTACGAGCTTTGGCAATTTGACGGCAGCAAAGCGCCCATAAAATCCAAAAAAGCTAAAAGGGGAAAAAGTCAAAAAAGCAAAGATTCAGGTAACCAAGATTACACCGTAAAACAAGGCGATACCCTTTATGCTATTGCCAAGCAATTTAATACTTCAGTGCAAGCTCTTAAAGAACGTAATGGATTGCGCTCAAATGAACTGGCTGTCGGTCAACAACTCAAAGTAAAATGATGAAGTACCAACGTAGTAGTGTCTTATTCAATGAGGCGAAGAAAGTAATTCCTGGTGGGGTAAACTCTCCAGTACGTGCCTTTAATGCGGTTGGCGGAACACCTATTTTCCTAACGCACGCAAAGGGCGCTTACCTATATGATGAGGATCAAAATCGCTATATAGATTTTATAGCATCTTGGGGCCCCATGATTTTGGGACATGCGCATCCCAAAGTGGTCGCCGCCATTCAAGCGCGTGCTGAAAAAGGAACTTCCTATGGCATTCCAACAGCATTGGAAACTGAAATTGCCGAACGTGCGCTGTCTATGGTGCCTCATATGGATCAAATCCGCTTTGTCAATTCAGGAACAGAAGCCTGTATGAGTGCGGTGCGACTGGCACGAGGTTTTACTGGACGTGACAAAATCATCAAATTTGCAGGTTGTTATCATGGACACGCAGATGCCTTTTTGATTCAAGCCGGAAGTGGTGCCGTAACTTTTGGTAGCCCAAACAGTCCGGGCGTAACAGCAGGCACGGCAAAAGACACCCTTCTTGCGGCATACAACAACCTGGAACAAGTGGCCGAAATATTTCATGCCAACCCAGAACAAATTGCAGCCATAATCGTTGAGCCTGTAGCGGGTAATATGGGTTGTATTCTACCTCAAGCAGGCTTCTTGGAAGGCTTGCGTAGTTTGTGTGATGCACATGGCGCAGTTCTTATTTTTGACGAGGTCATGACAGGATTTAGATTGGCCCAAGGCGGTGCTCAGGAATGTCTTGGCGTTCGAGCCGATTTGGTTACTTACGGCAAAGTAATAGGCGGAGGTTTGCCAGTTGGTGCTTTTGCTGCCCGAAAAGAAATTATGGACTATTTAGCACCACTTGGACCCGTTTATCAGGCGGGGACCTTGAGCGGTAATCCATTGGCTATGACCGCTGGACTAACCATGTTAGATTTGTTGCATGAACATCCAGAAACATATACAAGTTTGGCAGATAAAACGGCCTTTTTACACCAAGAGATGATTCCGCTGTTGGAGCAAAAAGGGCTTCCTTATCAAATCAACAGGCTAGGCTCCATGATGTCACTCCATTTTACAGAAAAGCCCGTTGTCGATTTTGAAACCGCAGCAAAAGGGAATAACGAATATTTTAAAAAGTATTTCCACGGCATGTTACAGCGTGGGGTTTATTTACCACCTAGTGCTTTTGAAAGTTACTTCTTAAATGATGCCATAACCCAAAAAGACCTCGCGCATACGCTGGAGGCCTTTTCTGAAACGCTTAAAGCATTATAAATTAACTAGGATCAAGTATTGCATCAATACGCACCACAGCTTCTTGCAAGTGGTATCGTGTGTTTTGATCTGTCGTAGCAATTAAACTTGAATTGATGGTGTTTTTAAGATTTATCAATTGCGCCCTACTTACGGCTCTTATATCCGATTGACTCACAAGCACTCTAGTGCGATTGCTATATCTTCTGGCTGAACCTTCTAATGGTTCTTGACTTTCGGTCATCAGATACCCCAAGCGGTCAATATAAGCACGTTGTAAATTTCTTCGATAAATTCCAATGTCTTTGTTGTTATTCAGCTCACTCCAGATGCCTTTTCGCAAGGCGGTCATCATTTCTACCAATGCATACGCATCATTTCCATTGAGTGCCTCATTTTCAGAAATACGTGCCAAGCGATCAAAGCTCAACAGGCGGTTAAGCGTCCCTGTTTGCATACGACGCATACGGTCAAGTACGCCTGCGAATTCTATTTTATTGAATATCTCATTGTTTAACATCCAAGTGGGCGTTGTGAATAATTCTTTTTGTAAGAACTGCATGCAAGCACGCTGGTGCTTTTTGTCAACATGTGTATATACCGCACCTTCTTGGTCATAGGTTTTATAATATTCATAAACACCACCAATATTGGCTGCCACATGTCCCATATAACGATTAAACTGACCCAATATTTGGTTATATAAATCTTGTAAATCTTCGTAGTCTTTGCCGTCCTCTGCAGTCCATTCAATGAGATTGGGTACGATTCTTTTCAGGTTGGCAATACCATAGGCACTTGCTTTTATGGCATTGTCACCTAGATCTTCTGTTTGTGAACTTGGGTCAATTGGATTTCCAAATTGTTGGCTTCCAAAACGATACATAGGATCGTCTTGATGTGCTAAAATCCATTTGTCCAATGTTTCCTTTTCCTCTGCTGCCGTCTCAGCCGAAGGAATAGGACGATAGCCCCAGCGAACGGCATGTTTGTCATAAACCCCAATATCTGGCATCAACGATACATCTCCGTCTCCAGGCTGTGCTATATAGTTAAAGCGGGCATAATCCATGATGGAAGGTGCCGTACCATATTTTTTAGTAAAAGATGCAGAGCGCAACGAATCAACAGGGAACGCGACACTGCTTCCCATATTGTGAGGCAGTCCAATGGTGTGCCCTACTTCGTGTGCAGACACAAACCGAATCAAACGACCCATAATTTCATCCTTAAACGCTACGCCTCTAGCTTCAGGATTTATGGCGGCTGTTTGTACAAAAAACCAATTACGCAAGAGCGTCATCACATTGTGGTACCAGTTGATGTCAGACTCTAAAATTTCACCCGATCGGGGGTCACTTACGTGTGGCCCGTTGGCATTGGGAATAGGCGAAGCCAAATAACGCACAACTGAATAGCGCACATCTTCTGGACTCCAATCTGTGTCTTCTTCGGGTGTTGGTGGGTCTTTGGCAATAATGGCATTTTTAAAGCCTGCTTCCTCAAACGCTACTTGCCAATCTTCAATCCCTTGCTTTAAATAGGGCACCCATTTTTTTGGGGTAGCTCTATCAATGTAATACACGATGGGTTTTTTGGGTTCAACCAATTCACCCCGATTAAATTTTTCTACATCCTCATCTTTTATTTCTAAGCGCCAACGATCAAGGTAGCGCACCGTTTTGCTTTCTTGTACATCTAGACCATAGTCCGTTTGCCCTCTAGAAAACCAGCCTACACGTTGATCAAAATAGCGTCTTTTCATTTGCTCTTTGGGAAGTAAGATCATGGAATTACTGATTTCTAAACTAATCGAACCAGTACTCGAATTAGATGGTGGAGAACTAGAATTATAGGTTTTTATATGGCGTGCCTCTATATTGAGGGGATAGCTTTTGAGCGTATTGATAAACGATCTTGATTTATCCATACTTGATATTTTATAAGTTTTTCTTCTCGAGGCAGGAAAACCAAGTGCTTTAACGTCTGTTTCAAAAAGTTTGTTGATTTCAATCACAGTAGAGGTCGAATCTTTTCCAATGGATTTGATGTCAAATCGATAGAGGATAGGTTCAAAGTTTGAATTGACAACTGCCTCATGTATAGGAAGGGAGTCTGCTGCCACAACCTCGTGTGAAACCACACGGAGTAACACTTTTTTGCTGTCCCTTTCCCAGCGTAATACTTGAGTATTTTGTTTTCCACCACCAAATCCGATCCCTGAGGCTGTTTTGGCAATTCGTGTAACCATTAGCATTTCCGCCCCAAACAAGGAGTCTGGAATTTCGTAATAGAATTTGTCGTCAACCGTATGTACATCAAACAATCCCTTGTCGGTAATGGCTTTTTCGGTTATTACCTTATCATAGGGTTTAATGCCGTTTTTATCTTCCTTTTTAGGCTTTGGCTTTTCAATTACGGGGGGCTTTTTCTTTTTAAAAAGTTTGCCAAGTTGTGCGTGTGTAGGACATGCAATCATTAGGGCAAAACCAATGAGGAGGAACGATATTCTATTCATTGTTTTTTTATTTAGTATGCTAAAGTGTTGAAAATAAATAACATTACCAACTTGTAGAAGTTTAATAATAGCGTATTTTTTTTTGCTATTTTTTCTTAAATTTACTCCACCAAATCTTACATGTCATGAAATTTATATACACAACTTTTATGCTTTTCTGTGTAACCATATTTTACGCACAAGAACAATACCTAGAAAAATTACCCGATAATCCAGACCCAGGAAAATGCTATGCAAAATGTATTGTTCCTGATCAGTTTGAAATAAAGACTGTTCGCGTTGTTGAAGTCCCTGCGCATAATGTGCTAGAAGTGGTGCCTGCTGAATACAAGGCTGTAAATGACGAAGTCATAGTAAAGCCTGCTTCAAAAAAATACAAGTATGTTCCAGCCGTATTTAAAACGGTTTACGATACCTTTTGGATTGAAGAGCCCTACAACAAACAATATCCAAAAATGGCCACTTTTACCGACGCATATGAGTCTGTTGAAGTAAAGAGTGAGTCTGGTAAATGGGTGGCTGGTGAAAACCCAGATTGTCCTTCAATTAACCCAGATGATTGTCGTATTTTTTATTATAAACAAGATCCTCCTGTAATCAGAGAAATTCCCGTAAAAAAACTCGTCTCTGATGCGACAAGTACTACCAAACAAAAAGGCGGGAAATACAAGCTTGTAAAGCGTGAGGTTATGGAAACGCCTGCGCAAACCATTGCAATCGATATTCCAGAAGTAAAAGAATTTGTGGAGCGCCGTTTTTTGGTAAAGGATGAAACAACAAAGGCAATTAAGGTGCCTGCTGTTTATACCACTGTTGAAAAACGGGTACTGGTTAAAAAAGGAGGTATGGAGGCTTGGCGTGAAGTCCCATGTACACTTCCTAAGGACGCCATTATTTTACCGATTCACTATGAATTGGGCAGTGCAAAACTAACTGCAAAGTCCAAAAGAATTATAGATAAGCATATTCTTTCAAGAATGAAGCAACATCCAGATGCTATTGTTGAGGTAGGCTCCCATACCGATTCACGGGGTGGACATGAATTTAACAAAAGCCTGTCAAATAAAAGATCAAAATCAGTTGTTTCATATTTGAATCAAAGGGAATTGAAACTTCTCGCTTGATTGCAGTAGGATATGGCGAGTCAAAATTGCTAAATGACTGTAAAGACGGCGTTTCTTGCTCAGAAACCCAACATGCAAAAAACAGGAGAACTGAATTTAAGTTCTACTAAAGGAGCCTAACCAATAAGTCATCATCAGTTTTGTTGACTTCTGCAATTGATTTAGCTGTCAACCCTTTGATAGTCTTATCCCATTTTTTATTACTAAGCCCTGATTGCTCTTTTAATGATGAAAGCGCAACGGGGCTTTCTTTTTTGAGCAAGTCAACAACTAACTGTTCCTCTTCCGTCAGCTTAGGCCCTTTTTTCTCCGGACGCATCTGTGGAAAAAACAGTACCTCTTGAATGGAGCTATTGTTGGTCAACAGCATGGTAAGGCGATCAATGCCAATACCAATCCCTGATGTTGGTGGCATGCCGTATTCCAATGAACGAAGAAAATCTTGGTCAATAAACATGGCCTCGTCATCTCCTTTTTCAGAGAGTACCATTTGGTCTTCAAAACGTTCTCGCTGTTCAATGGGATCGTTTAATTCTGAATAGGCATTGGCCAGTTCTTTCCCATTAACCATTAGCTCAAAGCGTTCTGTTAAACCAGGTTTGCTGCGGTGTGCCTTGGTCAGAGGACTCATTTCTTTTGGGTAGTCCGTTATAAATGTGGGTTGGATGTAGTGGTGTTCACAAAGCTCACCAAACAACTCGTCAATAAGCTTTCCTTTACCCATGGTTTCGTCTACTTCGAGACCTAATTTTTTTGAAGTCTCACGCAATGCACCCTCATCCATTCCTGAAACATCGATTCCTGTGTGTTCTTGAATGGCATCTAAAATGGGCACTCGTGGATATGGCGCCTTAAAGTTTATTTTATTTTCACCAACCGCTACGGCAGCTACACCGTTAACAGCAACAGCCACTTCTTCTAGTAAGGCCTCCGTTGTTTCCATCATCCAGTGGTAATCCTTGTAGGCCACATAGAGTTCCATTACCGTAAATTCAGGGTTGTGGGTTTTGTCCATCCCTTCGTTTCTGAAATCTTTAGCAAATTCATAAACACCGTCAAACCCCCCTACGATCAAGCGCTTTAGGTATAATTCGTTAGCAATACGGAGATAGAGCGGTATGTTTAGTGCGTTGTGATGTGTCACAAACGGACGTGCTGCAGCACCACCTGGGATGGGTTGTAATATGGGCGTTTCAACTTCTAGATAGCCACGATCGTTAAAAAACGAACGAATGGTATTGGTGATTTTGGTGCGTTTAACAAACGCATCTTTCACCTGTGGGTTTACAATCAAATCCACATAGCGTTGACGATAGCGTTGCTCGGCATCTGTAAACGCATCATAGGTGTTGCCTTCGGCATCTACTTTAGGTAACGGTAAAGGGCGAAGCGATTTGCTCAGTACATGCAATTGGTGGACTTCAATAGTTTTTTCTCCCACTTGCGTGGTAAACATGGTCCCTTCAATTCCTATGATATCGCCTATATCAAGTAGTTTTTTGTAAACGTCGTTATACTGGGTTTTGTCTTCACCTTGACACAAGATATCTCTGTTAAAATAGAGCTGTACCCTACCAGTAGCATCTTGAAGCTCGGCAAAGCTGGCTTTTCCTTGCACACGTCTTGACATCAGCCTTCCGCTCATGCGTACATGTAGTCCGTTTTCAAATTGTTCAATAACCGTTGTTGCGTAGTGTGAAACATCAAAAGCAGCCGCTGGATAAGGGTCAATACCTAACTCACGAAGTTTTGCTAATTTCTCTCTACGGACAAGTTCCTGTTCTGATAGCTCTTGCATCCCAAATTTTTCTGTGGCAAAGATAACCAATGCGTATGAGTTCTCAAGATATCACGAATTTGTATCTTTGAACAACCATGAGTTTATTTAGAGTCCTACTAGCCATCTTGTTTCCCCCACTAGCCGTAATTGATAGAGGCTGTGGTTCTTTTGTTATTGTTTTTTTACTTACACTATGTGCTTGGGTGCCGGGCGTCATAGGCGCACTGATTATTCTCAACCGACCGTTTTACTATGAGCCATAAACCAACGGTGCGCGTCCGCCAATTGGGACTGGTAACTTATGAAGCTGCAACTGCCTTGCAACAGGATTTGTTTCAACAAACCATAGACCAAAAAATCCACAACCGCCGAAATCCAGACGACCAAACCCCAACAGCACATCATTTGCTTTTTGTTGAACATCCTCCCGTCTATACCCTAGGTAAAAGCGGAGATAAAAATAATTTACTGGTCAATAACATCACTTTGAAAGAAAAAGGCGCAAGCTTTTTTAAAACCAATCGTGGAGGGGATATAACCTTTCACGGCCCGGGACAGCTGGTAGGCTATCCAATTTTGGATTTGGATTGTTTTTTTACAGACATTCACAAATATCTACGCTTCTTGGAGGAATGCGTTATAGCTACTCTTGCCGATTACAATATCGAAGCTACTAGGAGCAAGGGCGAAACAGGTGTTTGGTTAGATGTTGAAGGATCTAATCCCCGTAAAATATGTGCCATGGGTATTCGTACTAGCCGTTGGGTAACCATGCACGGATTTGCACTAAATGTTAATACTGACCTGTCTTTTTTCGATTATATCATTCCTTGTGGTATAGCCGACAAGTCCATTACTTCAATGGCAAAGGAGCTGGGTGTAGCTGTTGATATGCAAGAAGTCATAAAGAAATTTAAGGAGCACTTTTCCCGTGTTTTTGAAGCCAAACTGACCTAGGGCATTTTGTAGATTCGCAACTCTTGTTTGTTGTTTTGTGCGGCCAGATATATTGCCGATCCAGGAACCGCCTGACCTAACATTGCCCATTTGCGACCAATTACGGGAAAACTATCAAGTAGTTTGGCATCTCGATTAAATACATAAACCTTGTCGGATTGATTGTCCCAAATAAGGATGTAAGTCCTGTTGTTGACCACCTGAATTTGTGGTGGGGCATAGACCCCAAAATCCAACTCCACCAACTGATCGTTTATACTAACCTTATTCTCAGTTAGCGTGACTAGTGTATTCCGATTTGCCGCTATGGTATAACGTGTTTCAAAGGGCAGTACTGTTTTGGTCAGTTTTCCTGTGGTGCTGATTTGAACAAGCCTGTTTTTATCATCGATACTTACAAAGCCACTTTGATAAGGATATATTTCTTGTGTTAACTTTACGTCTGTTGGTATTTTGATACGTGTTTTTCCCGTGCGGTGCAACAGTTCTCCTTTGCCCGATTTTTGCACAAGGGCAATATAGTCTCGGTTGCCAATACGAATGTGTTTAGGAGGGTATTTAAGTGCACTTTTTAGTTTGGTTTTACGCCAACCGCTTACCTTTTTCATGCTTCTGTCATACATACTCAAGGTATTGCCGCTGCTCAATACAAGGCGGTAGTTGCGTTGGTTGTCGTAGTCAAAAATGCCAAGGGTGCTGGATGTACGCATCCCTTTTTTGTTATATCCTGAAACTGGATTGCCGTTGCGATCAAGAACCTGAAAGCTTTTTTCTGTTGTAAAAGCCAGTTGTAGTCGTTTGTTGCGATATAGATCCACTTGGTAAACAGGGCCTAAAATGGCACCATCGAGTTGTTTTTTCCAAATCTCCTCGCCGGTTGTGTCCAATAAGTAAAGTTGATTTTCCTCGTCTTGAACCACCCATTCCAGGGCCTGGGTTTTATGGTTGAGTACGGCATAGGGACCCCAACTCACAGGCGTATTGAAAGTAGCAGTGCCAGCCAGTTCAACGGCTTGCGCCTTTTTACCTTCATCGTTTGGTTTTTGAAGACTTAAAGCCACATAAAACACTTCTCCTTCAACGGTACCCACATAGTCTGCTTGTCTAAATGCGCCAAGTGCTACTTTACGCAGGGCTGGCATCATTTTTTTTACTTGCGCTTCAAAATAGGCTGGCGCGGACCATCCCCAAAAACTACTGCGACTGGGCAGGGTTTTGACATAGGTTTGAAAGCGTTCATTCTGCGCCAAAACATCATCTTTGTTAAGCGCGTAAATCAAGGATTCTAGTGCGGTCTTCGAAGTTCCCAAATAGAGATGTTCATTTAATAATGTAGCAAAAGCATAGGTGTTTTGCTTTAGAATTGGTGGCAGCAGATTAGTAATATTGTTATCATCTGAAAAAGCATAAAGCGTTTGTGCTTCCGTTGTGTATTGTGCTTTGGATTTTTTTGCCAAGGCTTGTTTGATATCATCTGGCGTTTTATTCGTTTTTACCAATACTACGGTTTCATTCCCCAGTTGAAGCTGAGCAAGTTGTGTGGCATCCATTAAAAGCGAATCCATAACGGTTTCTGGCAGGTTGTGCACCGCTTTAAAGCGGAGTGAGGCCTTTTTATAGGTGTCCAGATCAAAACTAATAGCTTGAACAGTGTTGACGTTACTGGGGATATGTGCCGCCAGATTTTGTAAGGCACTGTCTTGATTTTTAAGAAAAGAAAGACGCGAAGCACCGCTGCTATCCATCACGCCATAGGCTTGCATATAAATCCCGTTACTGTTGACCGTTGGTACCAAGGCTGTCCACGTGCTCCACTGCGACCAAGGCACAGGGTTCATGTCTTCAAAAAGTGTATTGAAATAAGGCGCAATGTTTTGAGACACAAAAAAGGTATGGTCTTCCGTGGAGTTTTCGTAAAGCTGCTCAAGTTCAATATCAATGCTATTGGGTGTTGAACGAAGCCTTATACTGCTTTCCAACAGCAATTTACTAGGTGAGCTAAAGTGAAGGCTGTCCCAACTGGCGTAGAAAGTTGGCGGATTGGAATTCCTTTTGAGTAGCTGCGTTTTGTTGTATTGGAGGGTGTCTACGGCTACCGAATCGGTGTAAACGGGTTGTTGTGGGCTTATCAGTAATGGAATAAGTTGGCCTTTTCCTTCAGGATGAAAGCTCAATTGTCCGGCGGTGTTGGGTGCTATTTGATTTAGTTCTTCGAAGAATTCTGGCAATAGGGTAGCAGCTGCCATGGCGGCGTCTTGTTGGTTACTGTACTTGTGTAGAGATGTAAAAGAGCTGCTTTTTAGTACCACCACCGCGTTGTTTGGTAAATAATCCAGCAGTGAGCCTGTTGTGTTTTGTTTGGATTGACAGCCAATCAGAAGGGCGCAGATAGCAAATAGCAACAGTCGATTCATAGTGCAAATTTATAAATCTAAAGAGAGTTGTTTTGGTAATAATGCAAAAGTTTTACGGTGTATGTCAACAGCCCCGTGTGTTCGAATGCCATTTCGGTGTTTGGGGGTTGGGTAGCCTTTGTTGGTATCCCAACCGAAGTGCGGATGCTTTTGGTGGTATTCGAGCATGAGGTCATCTCGGGTGGTTTTTGCCAATATAGAGGCTGCAGCTATGTTGAGGTATTTCCCATCTCCTCCTATGATACAGTGATGGGGGATGTTTTTGTAGGGTTTGAATTTATTGCCGTCTACGAGAATGGTTTCGGGCTCAAGCGCCATGGCGGTTATGGCAAGCTGCATGGCTTCTATGGAAGCATTAAGTATGTTGATTTCGTCAATTCTTTGTGGCGACACATGTGCAATGCCATATGCGAGCGCCACGCTTTTGATTTCTTCTCTTAGGCTAAGGCGTTGTTTTGCAGTGAGCTTTTTGGAATCGTTGAGCAGCGGATGGGTATAAGATGGGGGCAGGATCACGGCTGCTGCAGTTACAGGTCCCGCCAAACAGCCACGACCAGCCTCGTCTGTACCACATTCTAGCGTTTGGGTGAGCTGTGTTTGCATCTAGGGACTAAAATACAAAAGAAATGGGTGGGAGGGATGTTGTTGCTGGTATAAGCTAAAAACCTTTTGCCAGCGGATGTAACAAAAGGTTGTATCTTATTTCTTTTCTCAATTATTATAATCCAAAAGCTTATTTATAAACTACCAATGTTTTTGTTAGTTTATAATAGAGGTTTTGATTATTCTCATCCCACAGTATCCATATTATAGGTATGATTAGATAGCTCAATACGGATTTTAGACATTCTCGAATGGCGCCATTTTCTGCCTTGTTGAAGTCTTCTCCTGTTTCCGCTGAAATAACCTTTAGGTTAAAAATCTTATGCCCTAAGTTTCCAGTAAATAATGGGTAGAAGACTCCGCCAATGATTATTCCATAAACAGCAGAATAAACAATTTCTATTGCTTTAAAATCCTTTTCAATAAGTTCCTTAAATGACCCACCAAATATTCTATAACTCACATAAAATAGAGTTCCAAATATGATGCCTTCAACCAATGTTGCTATAAGTCTTTTTCCTTTTGAGGCTATGGTATAGCCATGTGCTTCTTTATTCATGTCTTATGTTTTAGTAAATATACCCTGCAAGAATGTGCTTGCTTCTAAAACTAGATTTATAGCTGAGCAGTAGGTTTTTAAAAAGAAGAACAGACTTGAGGTATCTTGTTAAACGCTAAGTTAACAAAAAAATCGTTTAAATGCTGATGAACTGTTATGGCTTAAATCAATACCTTTACCAAAACAGTTAAGCGTGCTGCGTATATTTCTTTTTTTATGGTTACCCCTCTGTGTTTTGGCACAAACCGGTCCCCCGCCAACAGCATCTCGTCTGCCCAAAAGCTTCAACGACAAAAAAGACCTGCCTCGCCAATTAAACGCAGACAAATTAGATTCTTTGTCAGTTCATTCAAGTGATGAGGACATCAGCATTGCCAATTATTTGATTATCAGCCAAGCTCGGGATACCGTCCACGTAGACACCACCCTTACCATAGCTAAATATTATAAGTTCAATAGCCAGCGTCGGGATAATTTCGCCTACTTACCGCTGAACAATTCGGGTCAAGCACTAAACCCGTTGTCTTTAGAAGCTTGGCATAAGGAAACCGCACCAACAGTGGGCTTTAAGGCCAAAGAAAGTCAACGCTTTCTGCCACACCAATTTGGCTATTATCACCTACCTACACCACTTTCTGAGATATTCTTTAAAACCACACAATCACAAGGGCAATCTACCGACGCACTTATCAGTGCTAATATTCACCCTAGGCTTAACTATGCCATTGGCTACCGCGGACACCGCTCTTTAGGAAAATACCAACATCAAATTTCAGGACGTAGTCAGCTGCGCTTTAGTACACGCTATGAAAACCCGAACGGACGCTATCGCATGCGTTTACAAATCATGAATCAAAAAATTTCACAAGAAGAAAATGGTGGATTGGACGAAGTCTCTATTCAAGATTTTGAGTCGGGTGATGATGAGTTTTTTGATCGAGAACGTCTTGGGGTGAACTTTGAGAATGCTACTAACAGCTTTGTTGGGAAACGTTACTTATTGGAACAAGACTATTTGCTATTGCGCTCTAATGACTCCCTGCAAGCACCCCGTTTGCGTCTTGGATACCGTATGCAAAGTGATATCCAAGAAAATCGTTTCAGTCAAGACCAAGCCTATAGCGGATATGGCGATTTGGTCGCTGACCTCACTAAGGCTTATGACCATACATATTATAGCCTTCGTCAATTTGATGCCTACACCATACTGACAAGCCCTACCATAGGATGGTTTTCGGGTTATATACGTCATCACAAATACAGCTACAAGGAAGAAGCGCAAGTGGTAAATCCTTCCATAAATGAAGACGCTTATGCTGTAGGAGGGGAGTGGCGCAAGCAATTTGGCAGCTTGGATTTCCGTGCTTCAGCTGAGCTTGGTATCAGTGGCGATCGCTTAGGGAACTACGTCTTTGGTGAAATAAAACAACCCTTATTTTCATCTTTTTCCCTAACGGCTGGTCTGCGTTGGCAGCAACAACATCCGGGGTTTGTATTTGAGCAATTCACCAGTAGTTATGCCGACTACCAATGGAAGCATACCCCCGAAATGGAGCAACGCACGGCTATTTTTGCACAGCTATCACATCCAGTCTTTGGCAAGCTTTTCGTTACAACCACCAACATTAATAACTACGCCTATTATTTGCAGCCCGATGCTGCTTCCCTTGCTATAGCACCCATGCAGTTATCCAGTGGAATCAATCTGTTGCAATTGGATTGGGAAGGCGGTGTAAGCTGGGGTGTATTTCGCTTGGATATGAAGGTGCGTGGGCAGCAGCTTAGCGATAACAAGTCTGTCATGCCGATGCCTAATGTTATTGGGCGTACCGCTTTGTATTATGAAGATCACTGGTTTGAAAAGGCTTTGTTTTTAAATTTGGGCGTCAGTGCACGTTATTTTTCTTCCTATAAGATGCGCGCTTATCATCCGTTGTTATCTGCATTTGTGGTGCAACCCCATCAAGAAATGGAAGGCTACCCCATTGTAAACGCATTCTTTAATATGAAGATTAGACAGACGCGGCTGTTTTTTGTCTTTGAACATGTCAATGCAAACCGAAAAGCCGCAAACTATTATGCGGCACCTGGCTATCCCTATCGAGATATGTTATTTCGTTTTGGATTGGTTTGGAACTTCTTCCAATAGCCTAACCGTTTGGCAAATCGCCACCTTCTTTAATCGGAAGTTTGGATGCGCCCATCAAAAAGGCATCTACATGATGCGCAGCCTCACGCCCCTCAGAAATGGCCCAAACAATAAGTGATTGCCCACGACGCATATCACCTGCAGTGAAAATGTGGGGTACATTTGTTTGATATTTTTCATTTCCTTTTACATTGGTGCGTTCATCTTGTTCAAGACCCAAACGCTCAGCGAGTGTTGGTTCTGGGCCAGTAAATCCAAGTGCTAATAATGCGAGCTCACATGGCCATTCTTTTTCAGAATTAGCCTCTTCGATAAGTTTTGGTCTTCCGCCATCTTCAGGTTTTTCCCAACGCACATTCACCGTTTTGAGACCTTTCAAATGTCCCTTATCATCAGCAATAAACTCTTTGGTCATGATGCTCCACTCACGATGGATACCCTCTTCGTGTGAAGAAGTAGTTTTTAGTTTAAAGGGCCAGAATGGCCAAGGATGATCTTCAGTACGTGTCTCCGCAGGCTTGGGCATAATCTCAAAGTTGGTTACGCTATTTGCACCCTGTCGGTTTGAAGTTCCAATACAGTCAGATCCTGTGTCGCCACCCCCAATTACAACTACGTTTTTACCACCAGCGTGTAAAGCTCCGTCTACTTCGGTTAGACCATCTACCCAGCGATTACTCTTAGGCAAGAAGTCCATGGCTTGTACTACACCAGGAAGATCAGCTCCAGGGATGGGTAATCTTCTTCGGATGGTTGCACCACCACAAAGTACTACGGCATCAAAGGCTTCTAGTGTTGAAACGGGCATGTTTTTACCAACTTCAACGCCCATTTTGAACTGTATGCCTTCCTCTTCTAAAATAGCCAAACGTCTGTCAATGACATTTTTTTCCATCTTAAAATCCGGTATACCATAACGGAGTAATCCGCCAACCTTTTCATCGCGCTCAAATACAGTTACTGTATGCCCCGCACGGTTGAGTTGTTGCGCAGCAGCAAGTCCTGCAGGACCAGAGCCAATAACAGCAACGGTTTTTCCAGTACGGCTTTCTGGTGGAACAGCCTTGATCCATCCTTCTTTAAAACCACGCTCAACAATATATTTTTCAATCATCTCAATAGAGACAGGCGGGTTGATGATGCCCAACACACAAGCTGCCTCGCAAGGAGCAGGGCAGAGTCTCCCCGTAAACTCTGGGAAGTTGTTGGTAGTGTGCAAAATACGAAGGGCTTTTTCCCATTCGTTGCGATACACGGCGTCATTAAAATCAGGAATCATATTCCCCAACGGACAACCACTGTGACAAAACGGAACACCACAGTCCATGCAGCGTGCGCCTTGTTCTTGTAGTGTTTCTTCACTAGGAGTTACCGTAAACTCTTTGTAATTCTTTACGCGGTCTTGAACAGCTACATTCTGTTCGTTTACGCGCTCGTGCTCCATAAATCCTCTTAACTTTCCCATAATTATGCTTTTTGTTCTTGCGCCATGCGTTCAAGAGCTGCTTTATAATCGGTAGGCATTACCTTAATAAAGTGCTTCTGTGTTGTTTTCCAATTTTTCAATAAGTCAGTCCCTAGTGGGCTTCCCGTATACTTGACGTGATTTTGAATTAAGTTTTGGACGTGGGCGATATCTTTATCGGTCAAGTCTTCTAATCCAATCATTTCCATGTTGAAGTTGCGATCATCAAAAATGCCGTCTTCAGCATAAATATAAGCGATTCCACCACTCATACCTGCAGCAAAGTTACGTCCTATCTTTCCTAAGATAACAGCTTCACCACCAGTCATGTATTCGCAACCGTGGTCGCCTATGCCTTCAACAACAGCCGTAGATCCTGAATTTCTTACACAGAAACGCTCTCCAGCAATTCCGTTGATGTAAGCCTCACCGGCTGTAGCTCCATAAAGCGCTACGTTTCCAATGATGATATTTTCCTCTGGCTTAAAGGTGGCAGTTTCAGGTACTTTGGCTACCAGCCTTGCACCGGACAATCCTTTGCCAAAATAGTCATTGGCATTTCCAGTCACTTCCATATGAAGTCCTTTGGTTGCAAAACAACCAAAACTCTGACCCGCAGCACCAGTAAATAATAGGTTTAGCGTGTCTGCTGGAAGTCCATCGCGTCCGTGTGCTTTTGAAATTTCATTACTCAATAGGGCACCTACACTACGATCTGTATTCTTAATGGCAAACGATAGGGTTTGTGCTTCTTTTTTGATGATGGCTTTCTGCGCCTTTGAAACAATATCCACGTCAAGTACATTGTCAAGGCCGTGGTCTTGTTTGCTTACGTTGCGAACGGGTACGTTATCGCCAACTTCAGGCTTATATAAAATAGCTGATAGATCAATCCCTTGTGCTTTGTAATGGTCAATGGCCGTATTCATGTTGAGCTTTTGGCTTTGCCCAACCATTTCATCAATAGATCTGAACCCAAGTTCGGCCATGATAGCGCGCAACTCTTCTGCAACATAGTGCATAAAGTTAATGACATGCTCTGGCTTTCCTTTAAAGTTTTTACGAAGTTCAGGATCTTGTGTAGCGATACCTACGGGACAGGTATTGAGGTGACATGCACGCATCATAATACATCCAGAAGCTACTAGTGGAGCTGTGGAGAATCCAAATTCTTCAGCGCCTAGCAAACAAGCCACGGCTACGTCTCGTCCTGTTTTCATTTGACCGTCACACTCCATCACAATACGACCACGAAGGTCGTTCATCACTAAGGTTTGCTGTGCTTCAGCAATTCCCAACTCCCATGGCAATCCAGCATGTTTGAGCGATGTGAGTGGCGATGCACCCGTTCCGCCGTCAAATCCAGATATCAATACCACATCTGCTTTTGCTTTTGCAACTCCAGCCGCAATGGTACCAACGCCTACTTCAGAAACCAGCTTCACATTGATGCGGGCTTCTCTGTTTGCGTTTTTAAGGTCGTAAATCAATTGCGCTAAATCCTCAATAGAATATATATCGTGGTGAGGTGGTGGAGAAATCAAACCAACATAGGGTGTTGAATTTCGTACTGATGCAATGTAGGGGTTTACTTTTGGCCCAGGCAGCTGTCCGCCTTCTCCAGGCTTGGCACCTTGCGCCATTTTAATTTGAATTTCTCGCGCATTAGTCAAGTAATGCGAAGAGACGCCAAATCGCCCAGAGGCAACTTGTTTAATGGCAGAATTACGCCATTCCCCGTCTTCATCACGTGTAAAGCGTCTTGGATCTTCACCGCCTTCTCCCGAATTGCTTTTTCCGCCAATGCGGTTCATGGCCTTGGCCAAGTTTTCGTGTGCTTCTTCACTTATAGACCCCAAAGACATGGCGCCTGTTTTAAAGCGCTTCACGATATTGTTCCAGGGTTCTACTTCCTCAATTGGAATAGGATCTAAATCGGTAAATTCAAACATACCTCGCAACGTCATCAATTGCTTGGTTTGGTCGTTAACAAGTTTGGAATATTCCTCGAAAGTGTCATAGCTTCCTTTACTTGTGGCTAGTTGTAGTTTGGCAATACTGGCGGGATTCAGCATATGAGCTTCCCCATTACGTCGCCATCGATAGCTACCACCAATTTCTAGGTCAATACCTTCGCCTGCCGTCTTTTCGCCAAAGGCAAATTCATGACGTTTTGCAATTTCTTGCTCTACTTCTTTTAGTCCAATTCCCTCAATGCGTGTAGCCGTATTGCAGAAATAAGTATCGACAAACTTTTTACTTAGGCCTAGGGCTTCAAAAATTTGTGCGCCTCTATACGAGTGAAGGGTTGAAATACCAATTTTGTTCATGATTTTGACAAGACCTTTTGCAATGGCTTTGTTAAAATTGGCAATGGCATTTTCAGCAGAAAGCCCTTTGATAGCTCCTTTTTCAACTTGGTAGTCAATGATTTCATTAACCATATATGGATTGATGGCACTAGCGCCATATCCAAACAAGGAGGCAAAATGATGTGGTTCACGTGGCTCGGCAGATTCAATGATGATCCCAAACTTAGATCGCAAGCTGTGTTTCATCATGCCGTGGTGCACAAATGCGCAGGCGAGTAGCATGGGCATGGGCGCCATATCTTTGTTAATTCCACGATCGGAGAGTATGATGATGTTTGCACCACCCTCAACTTCTTTTTTAACTTGTTTTAATACGTCTTCGAGTGCGCGTTCAAGCCCGTTGTTGCCTTCATTGGCCTTGTACAATGCATTGACCGATTTAGACTTAAAGTCATCATGCTCAATAAACTTGATTTTGTCAAGGTCTTCGTTAGAGATGATGGGGTTTTGAATGTTCAGTTTTTTCGCGTGAGCAGGGATAACATCAAAAATATTAGCATCACTTCCTACAGACATGGAGGTGTCTGTTACAATTTCTTCACGAATTCCATCAAGTGGTGGGTTAGTTACCTGAGCAAAAAGCTGTTTGAAGTAGTTGTATAGCAATTGTGGCTTATGCGATAACACAGCAAGTGGTGTATCTGTTCCCATTGAGCCTATGGCCTCTTTCCCCAAGGTGCTCATGGGCGTAATTAGGGTTTTGATATCTTCCTCGGTATACCCAAAGGCTTGCAGTCTTTTGATAAAAGGCTCAGCTTCAACTGGCGTTTTATTTCCTGTGTAAGGAACCTCTTTAAGTGGAAGTAAGTTTTCTTTTAGCCAATCTCCGTAGGGGTGTTTGGCAGAAATTTTTTCTTTCACCTCGCGGTCTTCAATAATGCGTCCTTCTTCCATGTCTACTAAAAACATTCTTCCAGGCTCTAAACGACCGTGAAGGGAAACATTGGCAGGGTCAATATCAATTACCCCTGTTTCAGAAGACATAACTACATAACCGTCTTTGGTTACTGTGTATCTTGATGGGCGCAATCCGTTTCGGTCTAGTAACGCACCAATGAATTTTCCATCCGTAAATGGAACACTTGCGGGTCCGTCCCACGGCTCCATAATACAAGCATTATAGGCGTAGAAATCTTTTTTGGCAGGATCCATAGATTGGTGCTTTTCCCATGCTTCGGGAACGAGCATCATCATCACTTCTGGAAGTGAGCGACCAGAATGTAATAACAACTCAACCACCATATCCATAGAGGAGGAATCAGACTTTCCAGGCAGTACAATAGGAGTAATGTGCGCCATATCGTCTCCAAAAAATTCGTTTGCAAAGAGTTCTTCACGCGCCTTCATGCGGATAACATTGCCTCGGTAAGTGTTGATTTCGCCGTTGTGGCACATATAGCGGAATGGCTGTGCTAAATCCCAAGTAGGGAAGGTGTTTGTAGAAAAACGCTGGTGCACAAGTGCCAGACGTGTTACCACACGTGGATCTTTAAGGTCTAGGTAAAAGCCCTCTATGTCTTCGGGCATTAGCAACCCTTTGTAAATAACCGTTCTCGTTGAGAAGCTAGGAAGATAAAAGTAAGAGCTTTGCGACATCTTGCTTCCGAAAATGCGGTGTTCTGCACGCTTTCTTGCGATAAAAGCTTTGGTGTTGAGTTGGTCTTCAGTGAGTTTTCCTGTAGCATCTTCAACAAAAACTTGTTTGATGTTTGGTAAGGTTTGTGCTGCAATACGCCCCACAACATCGTAATTTGTAGGTACATCACGCCACCCAATAACAGCTAGATTTTGACGCGCTAATTCTTCTTCAAATACCTCAATACAATGGGTGCGTTGGTTCATTTTTTGGGGAAGGAAAACCATACCAAGCGCATATTTTTTTGATTCAGGGAGTTCAAAAGCCAATACATCGCTTAAAAAATCGTGTGGTATGTCTATAAGTATACCAGCTCCATCACCCGTTTTACCATCTGCACTTACAGCGCCACGGTGTTCGAGCTTTACCAAAATATCTAGCGCTTTGTGTATGATATCGTTGGTTCTTTCGCCCTTAAGACTGCAAATAAAACCAGCACCACAATTGTCGTGCTCGTTTTCTGGATGGTATAAACCTTGTGGGATGGGTAACATAAATCAATTTTTCTCAAATATAACGGCTACGTATAGTTTTTGTAAAAGACATGGTGGTCTAATGACAGCCCAATACTACTTTCACAAAATTTGACTTAAAAATTGTGAAATCGCAAAAATAGACAGCGTAAAATTAGTATTAATGGAATATAAAATACAGTTTGAAACTACCCCCTATTTTTATAGGGTTATATTTACAATAACTAATCATTATAGTAGATACACCCCATTATTATGGAGGTGCAAATATATAAAATTATCATTTTTAGTAATATTTGTTCATTTCAGCTAATATAAATTGCGCTTTTTATTGTTTTTTTTTGGCCATTTACATTGCTATATTTGTTTTTGACTTAATACCAAACAAACCTTTATGGAAACCCTAATATTACTTGTGTTTTTTCTGGGCTATTTAGCCATTACCCTGGAGCATAATTTAAAGATTGACAAACTGATACCTGCACTTGCCATGATGGCTATTTTATGGGCAATCATTTCTTTGACTCACATGCCTGTCTTTGATATAGACACCATCTCAAGGAGTTTACACGAAACACACATTGAAGAAATATTACTGCATCATCTAGGAAAGACAGCTGAAATCTTGGTTTTCTTACTCGGTGCCATGACCATAGTCGAAATCATTGACTACTATGACGGCTTTGCCACCATAAAGGGCTTTATCCGGACAAATGTAAAAGTGAAACTACTCTGGATATTTTCCATATTGGCGTTTATTCTATCTGCCATAATCGACAACCTTACGGCAACAATCGTTTTAATAACCATATTGCAAAAAGTGATTCAAGACCGCAACACACGACTGTGGTTTGCCGGGCTTATCATTGTTGCTGCAAATGCGGGTGGGGCTTGGTCCCCCATTGGTGACGTTACCACAACCATGCTTTGGATTGGCAAAAAAGTGAGTACACCAGAACTGATTAAATACCTATTTATTCCCTCTGTGGTATGTATGCTAGTACCAACGCTAATTGCCAGTAGATATAAGGTTTTTCAGGGCAGTATTCAAAGTAAGGAAACGGGCGAGATAAAAAAATCACCTTATGGCTCAAGAATGCTTTACTTAGGTTTGGGATCTATTTTGTTTGTTCCATTTTTTAAGCAAATTACACACCTTCCTCCTTATGTAGGCATGATGTTATCTTTGGCGGTAGTTGCAGCTTTTGCCGAGTTGTACAGTAGTGCCAAATTTTCACTTTCAAACATTGACGAAACAGCTGATGATCACGCCATACATAGTCCTGTTCATGCAGCTTTGACAAAAATTGAATTACCGAGTATCTTATTTTTTCTAGGAATACTGATGGCCGTGGGCGCCTTAGAATCTTTAGGCCTTCTGTTCAATTTTGCTGGCGAACTCACACAAGCTATTCCGAATATGGATATTGTCGTTTCCCTTTTTGGCGCAATATCTGCCGTAATAGACAATGTGCCACTTGTAGCTGCCAGTATGGGGATGTTTTCCCAAGGCCCAGATGATCCAATATGGCATGCCATTGCTTTTGCTGCTGGAACTGGTGGAAGTATGTTGGTGTTTGGATCTGCAGCTGGTGTTGTTGCTATGGGTATGGAAAAAATTAATTTTTTCTGGTACTTTAAAAAGATTTCCATACTAGCATTTGTAGGCTTTTTAACGGGGTATTTAACCTTTATGTTGATGCGTGACTTTATTTTAATTTAGTGGATTATGCGTCCGCTATAAAATGGTTATTTGCACAACTGCCCATGTATCAGCGGACGGGAAAAGCTGCCCTTAACCCCAGCTTAGACGGCATTTCTAAGCTTGCGAGGCATCTCGACAACCCCCACCATAAATTTAAAAGCATACATGTTGCTGGGACTAATGGCAAAGGTTCTTCGTCACATATGCTTGCTTCCATTTTACAAGAAGCAGGTTATAACGTGGGGCTATATACCTCACCACACTTAAAGGACTTCAGAGAACGTATCCGCATAAATGGTTTGCCAATTGATCAAGCTTATGTGCTTGATTTTGTTGTTTCCAACCGAAATTTCTTCGAACAAGAGGCTTTTTCTTTTTTTGAAATGACCGTCGGACTTGCCTTTGATTATTTTGCCTCCCAAGAGGTAGATATAGCCGTTATTGAGGTTGGTTTAGGTGGTCGTTTAGACGCTACCAACATCATTACCCCAGAAGTTTGTCTTATTACCAATATAGCCTTGGACCACCAATATTTCTTAGGCGATACCAGAGCTGCCATAGCCAAAGAAAAGGGCGGTATCATAAAGCCTAATACTCCCGTAGTTCTGGGTGAAAAAGATGATGAAACCTTTGCTGTTTTTGACTCTATTGCCAAACAACAGGATGCAGGACTATGCGTAGCAGATCAATATGCTTATACGACTGATTTACTAGGAGATTATCAGCAAAAAAACATCAATGGAGTAGTTTCTACGCTGAAAAAATGCACTTCTTTCACTGTTACAGACAATCATATCCGCAATGGTTTACTGCGTGTTCGCAAGCATACGGGCATTCGTGGACGATGGGAAGTTTTGGGAAACAAGCCTACTGTAATTGCAGATGTTGCCCATAATATAGCGGGGTTAGAAGTTGTTTTAGAGCAACTAAGATCTCTCGAATACGATACCCTTCATGTTGTTTTTGGCATGGTAAACGACAAGGATGTAGAACACATAATGGCGCTTTTACCCAATGATGCCACGTATTATTTGTGCGCAGCAGCAGTTCCTAGGGCCTTAGATGTATCCAGTCTGTCGAAGTATTTTAGCAAGTATAACTACACATTTACTTCTTATGAAAGCGTAAAACACGCCTATGATACGGCTTTAAACAGTGCAAAATCCGATGATGTTGTTTTTATAGGGGGCAGCCTATTTGTGGTTTCTGAAATATTACCCTAAAAAAATAAAATGAACATGGTTTGGTACGCCTCTTATTTTATATATTTGCACCCCCCGGGCGCTTAGCTCAGTTGGTTCAGAGCACCTCGTTTACACCGAGGGGGTCGGGGGTTCGAATCCCTCAGCGCCCACATCAAACATAATCCCGATGCATTGCATCGGGATTTTTTGTTTTCAGCAGCTTGATTTTTACAAGCTGCCAATCGTAGTTTTATTTCAGGCCACTGACTACTGTCTTTTACTATTTAATATCTTTACAGTTCATTATTTATGAATAAAGCAAGAAGTCTATGTGTGGAATTGTTGGATATATTGGTCATCGGGATGCATACCCTATTATTGTTAAAGGCTTAAAGCGTCTTGAATACAGGGGATATGACAGTGCTGGCGTTGCACTTTTTAACGACTCCAACGTTGTTGTGAAGACCAAGGGTAAGGTTTTAGATTTGGAGCAGCTTGCTGCTACGCATTCCACCAAGGGCAAATCCTTAGGAATGGGGCATACCCGTTGGGCCACGCATGGCATTCCTTCTGACTTAAATTCACATCCACATCTTTCTAATTCTGGTAAAATAGCTATTGTTCACAATGGTATTATTGAAAATTATGCATCGCTTAAGAAAATGCTGTCAGATAATGGTTTTCATTTTAAGTCAGATACCGACACGGAAGTACTTGTAAATCTTATTGAGTTTATCAAAATCAACCAGAAGGTTAAGATTGGTAAGGCCGTTCAAATTGCCCTTTCTCAAGTGGTGGGTGCCTATGCCATTGCAGTTGTTGACGTTGATCGTTCAGACGAAATAGTGGTTGCTAAGCTGGGTAGTCCATTGGCAATCGGAATAGGTAAGGATGAATATTTTATTGCCTCCGATGCCTCTCCTTTTATTGAGTACACCAAACGCACCATATACTTAGACGATAACGAAATGGCAGTCATCTCTAGAAGAAAAGGGTTTAAAATGTATTCCATCATAAGTGATAAGTTGATTACCCCCACTATTCAAGACATAAAGTTGTCCTTAGAAACTATCGAAAAGGGAGGCTATGATTATTTTATGTTGAAAGAAATACACGAGCAACCCCGCGCCATAACCGATACTTTTAGGGGGCGATTGCTGGTAGACGAGCAGCAAATCAATATT
>Ga0228624_1000276_pt1 | contig 28044 bp, 23 predicted proteins | sample 29DmetaG_FD_182744 | JGI IMG/M metagenome (GOLD analysis project Ga0228624, IMG submission 182744) | Seawater microbial communities from Monterey Bay, California, United States - 29D | ecosystem: Environmental > Aquatic > Marine > Coastal | place: USA: California | collected 2016-10-10 | reverse complement strand
GTTTTTCGATGGAAAACTTCGTTTTTTCGGAACGGTAGTCATCCTCGCACTTTATTTTAGAATCATTAGTGTCACTACTGCAATATTTATCGTTTTCTGTTGATTTGATTGTATACCTTCCATCGGAAGTTTTATTCAGTAAAAATTGACCATTTTTGGTAATTACACTAGAGTTACACACTATTTCATTGTCAGAAGATACTTGGCAATATTTGTCTTCGATGAATGTTTTAAGTACGTATCTATTTTCACCCGAAATCTTTTCAATCTTGAATAACTGATAATTATTGTAAGATGGATCCGGATTTAAGCATTCGATAGTGTTATTGTCCGATGCATCTTGACATAATCCATTTACTGCGGACTCAATTGTATGCGTCATCCTATCTGAGAACAACGGTGGGTCTTTCACTGAGGTATCTATCATATGATCTGGTTTCTTAATATAGGGCGAAGATGCCGTTTGACTTGAGGAACCAATTTGTCTTTTAAAGAAATTATTATAGTGTTGTAAGTTCGGGTCATTTGTTTGATAATTCATTGAAACAAACTGAATACCATTGGCAAACGCATTAACAAAGTCATAATTTGTACTTCGTTTGCCTAACGGCGGCATACACCAAACAATCTTGTGTTTTGTCATACTTCGATAAGAAACAATAGATTTATCTACTATTTCATCGCTTCTAATAGAAGACATACCATAATCGTTTTTGTAAAGATCGACGATTTCATTCAAACTTGTATCTTTTACTATATCTGAGTTTTGTTCTCCATTTATGTTTACAAATATAAATATTTTTTTGTAGCACTGGTCAAAAGGAAGGTTTGTCACTATGAACTCTCTTTCTTCATCATAGTTTGCGTTAAACTTTCGTTGATATAAAGAAAACAGTCGGTTTTTGTTGGATAAATTTTCAACAATGGCGTTATATATCTCGCCATAAAAAGTTTTTTTATTCTTATTACTCCGATCATTGTATCCATTGGTACCCGCACCCGGTTCAAATTGTCCATAATGGATACGGAAGTTCAGAAACAGGGGATCGTTACTTTGATCTTTGTTCGGATTTCCGCCACCTGCTAAAGTTAAAAAATGTTCATTTATATACTGTATTCCCTTTTTAAGTTCAATACTATTGTAAGTATTTTTTTCAATATTACTATCATTTGTGTTTGACGCGATAACTGGGATTCCGTTCAGCGAGAAAATCTGCATGTCGAGGGCACGCACTCCTTGTTTCGCACAGTTCTTCAGCGCACAAACATCAACATAATCGTTTTTGAACGATCCGCTGCAAAAACTGTTATAAGACGACATAATATAAAAGTCCTTCAAACGACACGTGTAATCATTAGATTGACCCGATTTAAAATAGTTGAGTTCCATAAGCTGTTTGAACGAATAAAATGATAAGTTTTCTGTTTGAGTTGCCCGTATCAAGTCGCAATTGAGCTTCTCCTTTTTCTTAGCTCCAATAACCATTATAAGAATAACAACTAATGCAATCAGTAAAAAAATCAAAATAATACTACTATCAAATAATTTGTCCGATACAGATAGAGGCATTTGTATATTTAGATTATAACTATAAATTAAAAATTAAAAAAAAGATTATTATATAAATAATATCTAGATGCCCGGAGGTTTACTTAATTTAATTGCGTATGGTAACCAGAATATTATAATAAATGGTAATCCAAAAAAGACATTTTTCAAATCAGTTTACATGAAACACACAAATTTTGGTATTCAAAAATTTCGTCTTGACTATGAAGGTACAAAGACACTTAATCCAGATGAAGAAACAATATACAAGTTCAAAGTTCCGCGAAATGCAGAATTATTATTGGACACATATCTGTGTTTTACCATTCCTGATATATGGAGCACAGTATTGCCTCCTGTGAAAAAAGGAGATATATGGAAACCATATCACTTTAAGTGGATCAATAACCTTGGTTCTTCCGCAATAGCAAACGTAAAAATATCTATCGGCACTCAAGTCATTCAAGAATATCCTGGTGAATACATTCGTTGTGTAGAAGAACGTGATTTTACGGAAGAAAAAAAGCGTATGTTTGACCAAATGACTGGAAATATTGATGAGTTGACCAACCCCGAAAAATATGGCGGCAATAGGAGATTTCATTATCCAAATGCTTTTTTCACATCGTCTATTCAAGGGTCGGAGCCATCCATTCGCGGCAGAAAAATTTATGTTCCGCTTCATCCTTGGTTTATGAACGGTACTAAGTTAGCGCTCCCATTGGTATCACTTCAGTATAGCGAAGTGACGATCGAAATTACAATGAAGGCGCTAAAAGAACTTTTTTCAATTAATAATGTCACAAACATAACTGATGATGACATTGCCAACAAAAATTACGATGTAATGAAAAATGAGTTATACACGAGGATTGCGCCGAATTCTTCTTTAGAAATACATTCATTATATAGATTTTTGCAACCACCGCCATCAATTGAATTGTATGAATCAGATTATCAAAATTTGTCTTTTGTTTGGGACACAGATGTTCACATAATTTCAAATTATTGTTTTCTCACGAAAGAAGAAAGTAACGTGTTTGCATTGAACGAACAAAAATATTTGATCAAAGATGTTAAGTATGATATATACAATAATTTAGCAGGATCTCATAACTTGAAAATAGACACAAACGCATTAGTTTCTTCTTGGATGTGGTTTTTCCGAAGGAGCGATGTTCACACTCGTAACGAATGGAATAACTATACAAATTGGAAGACAAAAATAATACCATACGAACTTATTAAGGGAGAACGAACAATTAGTACCGCATATTCATTTGATGATTCAAGTGTTATAAATCATGGCATAGGTATCGATATTGATGTAGATAATAATACAATTTCAACCAATCACAAACATACCCCTGAATTTTCAATTAAAAATAATAAGGAAATTCTTCAGTCTGCATCAATTTTGATTGACGGTAAATATAGAGAAAATGCTATGGACCGTGGTATATTCTCATATGTAGAACCTTATCGCGCCTCTCGTGCAAGTAGTGATATCGGGATGTACAGCTATAACTTTTGTCTTGATACAAGCGACTATATTCAACCCTCCGGCGCAATAAACTTGAGCCGATTTAGAAAGATAGAGTTAGAAGTCGTTTTATTGGAACCCGAAATTGATGAGTCATATATTTCTTTCACATTATGCGACGATGATGGTGGTGTTATTGGTGTGTCAAAAGATGAAAATAAATATAAGTACACTTATGAAATGCATTTTTTTGAAGAGCGATATAATGTTCTGAGATTTATTTCAGGTAATGCTGGATTATTATTTGCAAGATAACATCGAATATAAAATAAATCGATATGTTAATAGTATCATATTTTATCATGTATTTCGGTTCAACCCCATATGATGCAATTACAGACGAATTAATAAGATTAATCGAAAATAAGTATGGTGAAAATGCAACATTAACTAAGGAACAAGTAAAAAAAGAAGGTAGAAAAATACTTTCAGATACTTATTCAAAAAGTGAAATTGATAGCATTGTAGAAATTGTTACAAATGAAATAAATTTAAAGAATTTTGACATTAACCAACTTCGGCAGTTTATTAAAGAGTACAAGGCAGAATACTTAAAAGAAGAATACAAAGACGAATACAAAGAAGAATACAAAGAAGAATACAAAGAAGGATACACTGGTCAATACAAAAAAAAACATGCGGGGTCTATAATAAGATATGTCGGTTCAGTCTTACAAGACACTGTTATTTTTTTGACAACTATAATTGTGGTGTTAACTTTACGGTTTAGAAGTATTATAAAAGGCGACTATTTGTATCCGTCGGATCCAGAGAGATTTCCTTATGTATTATATAGCGATAAAACAAACGAAAATAACCGAATTTCATCAAAGAGCCAAGCTCGATATATACCATTCAAACCGATATACATTAATGAAGATAATGAGGACTATATAAACAGAAGCGATTTGAACGCTACAATAATTTCTAATGATAATTTGAATAAAGAATTTGAAAAATCAACGGAAAAGTACATTAAAAAACATAATGATAATATCAACGACGAAAAAATAGACTGGGTTTCAAGCATATTCATGGAAGAGGTAAAAGATAAAAATTTAGATCAACTTTCAACATACAGTTTAATATGTTACGTGGCGATCCATATAATATACAGTACTCAAAAGCTATTAGGAATAGTACATGACGCTTTAAAACCCATGCTTGCGACAAAATATACAATTTTGTTTGTTTCAGCAATATTTGTAGTATTCGGAATTTTGAAGTTCTTCTCGATGCAGATAAATAATATACTTGAACGCATTGAAAACGACTTACCACGAGAAATCACTAAAGTGATATTGATTCTTTTTCTTCCGCTGATTGCGTGTTTATGCTTGCTTCCTTTTTTCTATATTCTGTCACTTATTTTCTCTATCGCTGCAAACTGGCAGTTTTATTCAATCGCAAACAGTTTTTTATTCACGAAAATTAATTGTATCTTAGGTTTATTATTTTCAGCATCAGCAATTTTTACCTTTTTTCAAACGTTAGGATATTTTATGCCATCTGACAAAAAGAAAAACGAAAAGAATAACAATTCGTCTAATAAACCAGACAAATTAGCAAAAATGGAACAAAAAAAACAACAAATGGAAAATAGAAAAAAACATCGCGAAGACAGAATAACTGAGCAAAAAAAAAAGCTCAAAAAGGCGCGTAAAGGTAGCAACAAACGTAAAAAAATAAAATCAAGGATAGAAAAAAATGAAAAGAGAGTAAAAAGAAAGAAAAAAAAGATTGATAACAAATCAAAGAAAATCAGAAAAAAAAAGAAAAAACGGGGTAAAGAAACTTTCAAAGATAATTGCGACAAATTGTTTTCAGGGCTATGGGATAGTATGAGTGGTTCAGCTGCAATACTATCAGCACTTAGTTTAGCACCTATAATTGTCCCATTGATAATGTCGCTATTGTCATGCAGTCGAATGGGGTTTCAGATGTATCTTCACGCTTCTCTTGCTTGGAATGATATTAAAGATATTATGATTAAAAATAAAATTCTCTTAATAATATGTTTTTTGGTTTTGATTGCTTCCGCGCAGATTGCTCCAGTGGTTTCACGCCGAGGTGCGAAACGGCATAAAGTCCAACAAATTATCACGATCATAGTTACAAACTTTATTGTTTTGTTTATTGGAGGGGGGCTTCTTGCATCCTCGGTTAAAAATAAAAATAAAATTCATCCTTTTGACGTGAAACCCGTAGCTAAAAACGCAGTAGGAGAGACTACTTTTGACGTGAAACCCGTAGCTAAAAACGCAGTAGGAGAGAAACCGCTTGATATGCGGTTGCACCAGGCCGGCCCATATGGAGATGATAGCTCAAAAGTAGAGAAGAATCCCGCCGGCCCCAGCGGATGGGGCTGGGGGGGTATGTAAATAAAAGATAACTCTCAAAAGCAATTAAATAGAAATATACCATGATAGTATTTCAAGGTCATGAGGAACAAAAAAAAGAAGAAGAAAGGGAACACATGCAACGACAACACCAACAAATCTTACCTACCAAATGTATCTATTTGTACACCTACCTTTAATCGTCGTCCTTTTTTCGAGGGTCTTATTCAGTGCATAAGGGAACAAGATTATCCACATAAAAAAATCGAATGGATTGTGATTGACGACGGGACAGACAAAGTCGAGGATATTATCACAAGTGATAATACAAAAGAACTTTTAGGCGATATAACCATCAGGTACTTTTACTACGAAAGCCGAATGGAACTTGGAAAAAAGCGAAATGTGATGCATGAAAAATGTTCTTTCAAAGATAAATCAGATATAATTGTCTATATGGATGATGATGATTATTATCCACCGGAACGCGTCAGCCATAGTGTCAAGAAACTGATGGGTTCACCTGACGCACTTTGTGGAGGAAGTAGTGAACTCTACCTATGGTTCAATGTCCTAGACAAAATGTATAAGTTTGGTCCTTATGGTCCGAAACATGCTACCGCAGGAACGTTTGCATTCAGAAGAGAGTTCCTAAATGAAACATCGTATCAAGATGATGCGGTATTAGCAGAAGAAAAACACTTTTTGAAGAACTACACTGTTCCATTTGTACAATTTGATTCGATGAAGACCATATTAGTGGTGTCGCATGAACAAAATACTTTTGACAAAAAGAAATTACTATCTGACAAGAATAAGTTTGTCAAAGAAAGTTCATTAGGTGTAAAACATTTTATTCAAAATAAAGAACTCCAACACTTCTACGGAGAAAAAATAAATAAGCTGATACAGGATTATCAACCCGGGGATGTTAAAAATAAACCAAAAGTGTTAGAAGAGATTTCGCGCCGTGAAACTATGCGAAACCAGCATGCTCAACAGCAGGTGGATTCGAAAATGTCAGGCATATTTGTTACCGACGGCGAAAATAAAAATCGCCGAGAGCTATCAATTGGTGAGTGTAAGACATATATGACAAACAAAACTCAAGAATGCATTCAGCTTAAAAAGGAAGTTGAACGATTGAAATTGGAAAATGATACTCTACGTGAAAAAGTGAAATAAAATATATGAAATCATATATACATATATATACATATATATATATATATGATGACAATGAAGTCATTGGTGGGTAAAATGACTAATAAATATGTTATTACATCAGAAAACGATTTCAAATTTAAATACAGTTATGAAGAAAGAAAAAAGGAGGCTACCACCATCAAGGAAAGATATCCGGACCGCATACCTGTGATTGTTGAGAAAGAACAACACTCAGACATTGTCGAAATAGATAAACACAAATTTTTGGTTCCAAACCATTTAACAGTCGGTCAGTTTGTGTACGTAATACGCAAACGCATGAAACTTCCACCGGAAAAAGCCATATTTATTTTTGTTCATGACCAAATACCTAACCAGGCATGCTTAATGAAATCAATTTACGAAGAGTCGAAAGATAGCGACGAATTTCTATACATAAAGTACACAGGTGAAAACGCGTTTGGTTAAACATTATAGGAAAATTCGTTGCAGACGTTTGGTTTCCAGTTTTGTCAATCGTGGAATATCTTCATATGAAATGACTATACTTATCAATTCGCTTTTCTGACAGTTTAATTTATTACAACATGAAATAATAAAGTTCAAATTAGAATATTCATTGCTATATTTTGTCAGTATTTTAGTAAATATTACATCTAGGTCTGAACTTGACTTATTCATATCACACTTGTGATAGTTATTGTTGTTCTCAACAACTTTCAAATAAAAAGACATTTCATTAAACTGCCATAACTGTCGTTGAAATGATACTCTATCATAGTAATCTCCTTGTGCGAAGTTCTTCAAAAAGCTTTCATAAAATCTATAATTGTTATCAATGCATTTAATCACGTTTTCGTGATAAAGAAGGGATACAATTGTTTTTTCACATATTCGAGTGGAAACAAAACTAGGATCAGTCAATAGCCACCGAACACTTTCTTTGACGCTTTTGTTCACATCGACGAACTTCATTTGTGTCTCAAAAGTGAGTACTTTATCAACTAAACCTTCTATTTCTAACACCTTTTTATCATCTTTGTTTGTTCCTATGAATACCATCTTTGGATTATTGGCAGCAATTTTTTGTTTTTTCTGTAGTTGTTTCATATATTTTACAATGTATCCTAGCAGCATTTTGTCACCATTTTGTAAGTAGTCAATATTATCTATGATAATTACGCGCTGACAATTCTTTCCGCGCATCACATTGAAAATATTGTTGTTTTGAATCAACTGGTGAAAACTTTCTTCATTTTTTATATTCTGTAATGGTGTATACGTCACTTCGTAATTTTTCATTTTAACATAATCTAATACGGTTGTTGTTTTTCCAGTATTTGTCTTTCCCTGTACGTATAAACTATTTATATTTTCTAAGCATTCCATTTTCTAATGATATTATAAACATTTATTTAAGTATAATATCATACGAAAGTTTAAATAACTAAACTAATTATTGCTAGCATAACATATATCGCCATTGTTTGTGATACCATCCCAATCTACCATACATTTCTTAGCCCACAACTTTTTTCCACACAATCCACTAGTTCGACCAATCCCTGGGTAACTGTAATCAGATGTATTGAAATCTTCAGCTTCGCAATCGGGTATTACATTGTCGTCTTGTTTCATCGCAATACAAACCCCTTCCTCATTTTCAACGTATGTATCCGGACATTTGGCTATATGAGGTGGATATTTTACATTTTTTTCCGACCCTGCTAAAGCAGTACCTATAACAGCCAAACATATGATGAGCATAACGATTGCTATCATACCTACTATTTTGTAAAAGTTCATAGCTCAAAAATAATATATATATTATTATTATATAATTATGAAAGAAAATATTATAGACAAATATGCTTTTAACGAAATGGACAACGTGAATGAAACATACCTCAAACGCGAAGAATACAACGGTCGAATTGATATTTCGCCAAATGAAAATGGAACTCCATTTTTTATTCAAGACAAAATAAAAAATACAGAAAAAACAAACTATGCCAATGCTACACAACATATGATGGAAAAGTCTCTTCTTTCGATCAGTTTTTTCTCATTAGACAACATAAGTATTATCCAAAATACATTACGTTTTCGAGTTTTTGAAATGTCTCAAAACAAGTACAAAATAGATACTCAAGATGACGATCAATTAAAAATAATAATGCGTTCAATTTATTTACAATATGGATTGAACCAACAAAATAATATATCAAAACAAGTCGAGGAATTAAATGAAAAGGTATTAGATTACGCCGTCCCACAAGTCTATGGTGAAGTTGTATCTTACATGAAATACAAAGAGGATATTTCAACCTTACCCGAGCCAATGAAACGCCCTTCGCTTCCGTTCATTGATAAGACCGTCGAGTTAAAGCACTTTTTCTAGTTCTTCTAGTTCTTCCAAATACATTGTCGAAATAGACTTTTCTGATAGTTCGTTCATAGCATTTGTTGTATTGTCAAAATCATTTTTCAATCGGGTCACATTTTCTTCATTTACTGATTCCATGGGCATCTTCACCAGATACCCAAAACTGTTATCATGCTTATCATAGCTGTGATCCGTCAAGAGAGTATCGATTTCGGTTGACTTTTTACGACGCAAGTCCAAAGTATCATTCAGCAGTTCAAGTATAAACTTGTACTTATTGGAATAAATCTTCAGTTCTTCTTGCATTTTCCGAATTTGATGTTCTTTCCGAATTTCATAATACTCCAACCGCGTTATTACAAAATCGTCAATAATTTCATATGCACTCACATAGTGCTTGAGTTTTTCGTTTTTGTCAAATAAATACATATTTGTTAGTGATATATTGGAAGTCAGCTTAAACTTCTGGCAGATCTTATGCAATTCTTGTTTATTGTCTAAACGCACATCATTATGAAAATTCAGAACAATGTTAATGTCCTTGTCCGTAGACATGTCTTTGTAATCTTTCAGTCCAAACTTCTTCTCTTCTAGACACTTTTCCAGAAACAGAATATATGGTTCATTCCATTGTCCAATTGGAAGTTCAGTAATTGTAATTGCATTGTTTTTTTGTAGGATTGTTCCGTTTGTAGCATATTTCATATCTTCAATCTGTTCAATAGTTCCCTTGAATGATCTATAATATGGAGAAAGTAAGATATTTTCATCACCCTTATTGATACTATTTTTGATGTACTGAATAATTTTGATGGGGTTGAAACAAGGTATACTTGTTGCAAAACCTGTACCAATGCCTAGCGCGCCATTCACTAAAACCATTGGAATAACTGGAACATAGAAGATTGGCTCTACCGGCAATCCATCATCATCAAGATACTTCAATATAGCATCATCTTCACTTCGGAAAATGTTACGCGTATATTTACTCAAGTGAGTGAAGATATACCTTTCAGATGCATGATCTTTGCCACCTTGAAGACGAGTGCCGAACTGCCCGTTTGGTGACAAAAGGTTCAGATTGTTCGAGCCAACAAAATCCTGGGCCATATTGATAATAGCGCCATTTAGACTGGCTTCACCATGATGATATCCTGACTGCTCTGAAATGTAACCGCTAAACTGTGCCACCTTGATCTCGTTATTCAGTTTTTTCTTGAACGCGCTAAACAAGATCTTACGTTGTGAAATCTTCAGTCCATCCATCAGATTTGGAATAGAACGGTCGCAGTCATATTTTGAAAAGTGAATTAACTCCTTGTTAATGAAGTCTTGGTATGTTATATTTTTACTGTTGACGTCAACATGTTCATTTCGATCATAAGTTCCGAGCCACTCCTTTCGCTCGTCCGCTTTAGTCTTGTTGAATATTTTATCAATCAAATCTTTGTCATTGCCTTGCAATTCAAAATTAACAATACGTTTTTCCTTGAAATACTCTTTGAACTCTTTTGATGTACTGGTACCTAGACCCTTGTAGTACTTGATCTTGTATCCTTTTCCATCATTATTTTGCTGCTTCCATTCTTCATATTCACCGTTATTGTAAAAGTTGAATGATTTGACACCTTTTATGGCTTTCAAAATAGGCGTGTTCATAAAACCGATAAACTCTGGTATTTCCAACAAAGATGGCCACAAATATGAAATGAAATTGATGCACAGACCTTTAATATGGCTACCGTCAAGGTCTTGGTCTGTCATGAAAATCAGCTTCGAGTAACGCAATGTATTTGTATTATTGTAAACTTTTCCGCTTTCCAAGCCGATAATCTGTTTAATTTCTCCAATTTCTTTACTATCATTAATCTTTTTTTGGGTTTCACCGCGAACATTGAATATTTTACCCTTCATAGGATACACACCAATCAAATTTCGGTCATTTGCAGTCAGTCCTGAAATAATACCAGCTTTAGCCGAATCTCCTTCACACAAAATCAATATTGTTTCTTTAGATTTTGAGGTCCCGGCATAATTTGCATCAACTAACTTAGGAATACCACGAATATTTTTTATTTTTTGTCCATCGGTTTTCTTGGCATTCTTCTTATCTTTGATATCTGACAATGCACACGAAGCGTTCATAACTCCCATTTTAGCTAGTTTCTCGATTACACTTCCAGAAACTTCGCACGATGATCCAAACTTGGATGGACTTGTATTCAAATAATCTTTTGTCTGACTATCAAAACTCGGATTTTCTATACTACAGTTTACAAATACAAAGATTTGCTCTTTGATGATAGACGGTTTGACATCGACCTTTTTCTTTTGTTTGATATGTTGAACCATCTTCTTGGTAATCTGATTTGTAATATAGTCAACGTGCTTACCGCCTTTACCGGTAAATATTCCATTTACAAATGATATTTGTTTGTGTTCATTGCTGAGAGATACTGCATAACTCCATCGCTCATTGCACTTTTCAAAAACAAACTTCTTTTTGCTATCTTCGTCAAGGTACATTTTAACATATGATTGAAAATCTGATACCTTCAAAGTTTCGTCATTGAATTTCACTTTTACGTCTTTTGGAGTAATACCTGCAATATCATAAGCACGACGTTGAAACAATCGGATCATTTGTTCAGAAAGCCCTGGTAACTGAAGTCGTTCATAATCAGGTCGAAATGATACTTTCGTGTATGGTTTAGATTTTGTTTTGACAATTTTTGGCTTATGGATAATATTCAAATTATTTTCAAATCTCTGATGATACTTCAGTCCTCTGATGTGGTCGACCGTCTCAATCTCTCCTTCAGTCGACCAAATCAACACCAACTTGAAACCAAATCCATTTTTCCCGCCTGTTATTTTTTTCTGAGTTTTGTCATAGTTTGTCGAAGTTCTCAAATGAGCAAATATCATTTCTGGAATCCATATTTTGTATTCAGGATGCATTTCAATATCAATTCCATTTCCGTTGTTGAAAAGGGTAATCATGTTATTGGAGATTGTGACATTTATTTGACTAACTTTTTCGTCATTATTATTTTTATCACTTTCGTTTTGCATACGAATATAGTGATCGCGGCAATTCACAATACCTTCATCAAACAACTTGAATAATCCTGGATTATATTCCATGAATGACTCCTCAAAAGAGCTTACATTCTTGAAAATATACATTTGTTGCTCAACATTCTCAACAGAACCAATATACGTGTCAGGATTATCTAAGATGTGCTCCTTATCGCTTTTTTTCTGATATTGTTTGTTAAGACTGATGTCAGACATGATGATTTATACTGTGGTTGCTTCTAGTTTAGATTATTCAATTTTTTTTAAATGTATATATTAATCAATTCTCCATGTCTGTACCATCAATCAAAAATAATAACGTATCAACAAAATCAAAAATATCGGAAAATATCCGCAATCGGAGAAGTAGTCCCTATAATAGATCAAAAGACTATACCTATTTAAATATTATAATCAAAGAAAATGAAAAATACAACAAGAAGCTACTCTTATCACTTGGTCACGAATTATACATGAATTACTTTGACAGAGTTTCACGAAGTGTCGATGCTGTAGAAAATCAAAGAATTCAGACCGCACTTTTCAATATTATGGGCTCTCTCAACGACGATGAACTCAAAATACTTGGATTATATCAGAAAACTGAAAGTGAACTTTTAGCAGAACAAATCAGCATCCGCAACCAGTTGTTATCAAACGCTTCATTTACATTCCACTGTTCTGTTGCAAATGTTTCAAACAAAAAATATCTTGTTATTTCTAATTTTAAGAGAGAACAACGTCTCATTCCTGGAAAAAAATATATTTTTGATCTTCAACATCCATCGAATGCAGGAACACTTTTGTCTTTCTCGCAGAATAAATACCAATATAAAGATATCGAAGGTATCACTTTTATTGGAGAACCCGGAACAAGTAATTCATATTTAGTATATAGTCCTTCAAACCTTTTGTCTTATTCATCTATCTTCGTTTATAATAAAAGAGACGTATCAAAACGTTCATTCGATATTTTTGCATATGCAACAAGACAAATTATTATCGAAACGCCTTACAGAGATAAAGACAACAAACTTTCTGTAATAAAAGCCCCAATCAATATTGACAACATTGTTGGTATAGTTGAAAAAAACATACTACATCAAACAGAATATAACGGACCAAGATACATTTTTACTTCTGACGCCAGCTACAACAAAATAATAGAAGAAACCGGTGTGGATATTGCGTCTGACTGGCGTAATCAGTCAAAGTTTATTTCTAGTATTTATGATGGTATAAAATATGGCATGTATTACGGATACTACAACATTGAACTAAAGTTGAGAAGGCGCGACAAAATTGCTATTTTAAACAGGGGGAAAAACTCTGGGGGAATAGATAAAAGCAGCCTTATTCAGATAGCTAGCCACAGTGGTGAGGTTGAAACCATATACTTGGAAGGATTGGATGAAACCGGTGAACTTGATGGGAGCTACAATTTTTATAAGAATAATATTGTTATCAAAGTGTTGGGCGATTTTGAAACGTGTTCTCTGTATTCGAAATTGTTTGGTTACAGTCAAATGGAGGATATTTTAGTATTTGACCAACGATATGCAAACAACTCTGCGATCAATTTTGATGGATACGTTGACATATCAGGCGGAACAAATAACACGTTATTGTGTTTGCATCCGGAAAGTAATGTACATTTCCATGAAATCGACGATGGGTATTTTATGACGTTTAATTATAGCAATGGTCAGAATTACGATGATATTTCTAACAATAGATATGCTTTGTATATGGGTCAATATGTAATTAAAAATGTACCTGCAGGCCGACCAATCGCTTTAATAAATTTTGGAAAAGAACAATACATAAAATATTTTGGCAGTACATTTTACAAATCCCGTCTGGGACCGGATGGCCAACTATACGACTTTTTCTATGGTTCCGTGATTATACATGTTTTCGGTGATTTTGGAAATATTTCTCTCTATGAGTACAATAATGGATATTGTGGCGGCGAAGACTTGTTCATTTTCAGTGATATATGTAGCGATTTTTCCGATAACTTTATCGATTGGTATGAAACCGTTGATTTGTTTGATGGTTCTAGCGATTATTTTACTCCAACAATTTATGATATTAGTTACGACACAATTCATCAATTGTCTTCGTATATAGACTGTTCATTTGTTTCCGGAAAACTGATATTTGACGGTATTGATGATGTAAACACAAAGTACGGATTAAACGTTGGAAATTATGTTTTAATGGATGTTCCTCAAGTCAATGCGATTGCTTTTTTGAATAATCAAAATGAAGATGTATTCTATTATGATGGATATCATCCACATAAAATTCGACAAACCGCTGCAGATGGCAACGATTACGATTTTTACTATGGTAACGTAAATATTTATATTAATGCCGATTTTGCACAAATGAGTTATGTCACCCTCAATAATGGACTGTCTGCTGGGGGTTTTAGAAAGCTCATATTCAACGAAGGTCTTGATGTATCGTTTGGTGAAGCAATTCCACACTATGGAGTTACATCAAATTATCCTATATTACAATCTGCATCTCAAGATCCTCCGCAGGATTATCAAATAACTGTGCGCGTTATTATCAAAAAATCTCAGAATAGCGAAGATTATGCGACTTTTTCTTTTTCAGGTAGAGATCGCAATGGTGAAATAGATTACAGTGCAAGTAATCCACATTTGAAATTCTCTGTTGGAGATCATGTGTATTTCACATTTCAATATTTTAATTCAGACTATGTTTTTGGTATTTTTGATAGATTTCAACCAATCACAAATAATTTACTCATAACAAACAACCTAAATACTTCAAATACGACAATAAGATGGTATCCAAATATAGCATTGACAAACCAATTTTATTATAGGTCTGATGATAGTAATCCTTTCATGAAAGGAAAAATAACAGTGACAAATAACGCATTTAGTGAGATAAACATTAAAATGAAAGAGAAAAATGTAGAAGACGAACAAAATGATATATCGATTTTGTTTTCATCATTTACGTTTACGTTTGATTATCCAATAGTGATAGACGATACCAAAAAGATATACATATACAACAATGAGCAAGATACAATAGAACACACATTCAGTGGAAATATAATATATGTAAGCAACGTAGAAACAATGGTTTTTAATACTGGTTTCACTGAATACAATGATTTCAGTTTAGAATTTGATACTAGTTATTCTATATTAATTGATCCCGACTTAGTACAAAATATTTACTTTAATGGTATATCACAAGAAATATTTAGTTATGGAGATATTTCTGCTCAAAAAATATTGACGTTTGAAACAGAAACAAAGAACGCGCCAGAAACAGATACGATCTCTCCTTCTTCTGGAAGTGTTGTGGACATATGTGGAACAATTGACGTCGTATTTGATAGAACAGTCCGTTTTGATTATAGCAAAAGTATACAATTTAGAAATCCATCAGGTGACCTGATAAGTAACACTTCAATAAATGCCTCGAGTAATATATTAACTATCCGTTATGATAATCTTGATTACGGAATTACTTATGAAATAGTGGTGGATGACTATGCAATAGTTGATTTGAGCAATGTTGAAGTTGATATTTCAAGTTCATTATTAAATGATTATACTATTACAATCATTGATGATCCTAAACCACAATTGAGATATTTTTACCCAAACAATCTTGTTCCAACACTCTATTATGATAGCAGTATATCTTTGATATTTTCTCACCCAGTTTACATAAATATGGAAGTTCAAGAATATATCGATACTGCAATTGTGACTATTACTAACAAAGATACTGATACGTTATTTGATACTATTGATTTTGTTACATATTCTGGTGATACAGAAAGAATAAGTGGAAACGGTACAAACACAATACATATTTCACCGATTGAGCCTTTTATCGATGCGTCAAATCAAGGAGGAGAATATGAAATAAATATAACCGACTATGCATTCAAAGATATATCCAACAACTTTTATGAAAACGGAACTACTGACAATGTTACTTTTACGACCAGCGATAGTTCAGGAACGTCTGTTGAAGAACTACACGCACAAGGTACTGTTTCTGTGGTATCCTACAATAGTAATAATTATTTTGTATTCAACGATAACACATCTTATACGGGGAAGCGATATATATTAAATAAAAACTCGACACATACAATCACAAATATACCTCAAGAGCATCCAATTGCAATATTAAATAAGGGCATGGAAGATGTTATATCTTATAGTGTAATTAACGATGTTCCAATTGCAATAGATGTTTGCGGTGGAAGTTTCGCGAATGAAAGCAGTGGCGACAAATTCATTTTCTCGGACGAAGATGGAAATATAATCATAATGAACGACGGGTCTTATAAATTCATGAGAGGTCGCACATATCATTTTCAAAATAATACAATAAACACTTCAATGTCACTGGTAATTTATTGCAATGGAACAAAATACACCTTAAGCAGCGAAACTACAAATCCACTTGTCATAACATTTGCGTCTGACCATAACCTCGAAGACGGCGAACTGTATCATACGATCGAAAGTTCTGCAGATGGTTCGAGTAATCAGATTAATATGTCATTCTTGCATAAAACCGTTGACGAAACAGATGAAAATGGTAATGGTGACTATGATTTCTACTATGGTTCGATCGACATAGATGCACACAATGCGTTTGGTTCAGTGAGCTATTATTGTTTTAATCATGGTTACATGGGCGGAAAATATGCGTTCACAAATTACGATACCTTTTCGTAATTACTTTTTTCTTTACAATATATATAATGGCAAAACAAATTTTTAAAAAGACATTTGGATCCAGGGCAGAAGTATTCCACGGAAATGCGAAGAAAACCACCGGCGGTTTAATGAAGAAAGACTTGATGAAAAATAAACATGGGGAAATCGTATCGAAGAAAAAACACAATACGGCCAAAAAAGAGAAACGTTTAGAAAGACATGGTTACTTCGCCAAGAAGGGTGCTTTTGGCTACGTTAAGAAACCGGTTAAGATGGGTAAAACTAAGAAGAACAAATCTACTCGCAAATCTATGAAGAAGAGGAATTAGAAAATAATTTTCTCAAGCATTAATAACATCGTAATGATTACTTAAATATTTATCATCATGTACATAAATATTTATGTTAGAAATCGAAACTACTATAAACCCAAGTGTATCTCGAGAAGGAACCGACTACGAATATGAAATAACTCGCGACGTTGTCACGCCTTCAAAAATGAACAATGTCCTTATTTACGTATATTATGTATTTGTTCATATATTTGTCTTTTCAGTGTTTGAGTCTTTATTTTTTTGGCTTTACATCACGAATAAGGAAGATGAAGCAATTATGAAACAAATCGAAGACGCCGTGCTTGTCGGTGAGTTATTTTGTAAGAACATTAACGACGATTTTGACTTGACGCCTATATATGATTATCAGAAATCGAAACGCGACGACTTTAACCAAAGAGTCCCACTTAATAATACTGTGTTGCTCAATGGATATTTAGCCGGAATATTAGTGGGATGTAATTTATTGATTCATTGTACTGACGTGGATGTGCGCAAGGTAAATATGAATGTATTAAAACAACAAACACCAATGTTCATTTTATTATTTTTGTATGAATATCTTTTTTTTTCAAATGTTGTTTATAACTATGTTCCAAACTCGGCAAACAAGATAATGAAAACAATATTAGAGGAATGTACTTAATTAAAATTGAAATGTTATTCTTAAATCAAATAAATTGGACAAGTAGAAACTTTCATATTAAAATGTGTCAAACATCGCAAAAAGTACAAGATCTCGAAGACTTGTTCAAAGACGACGAACTAAATGATGTCAGTAGCATCTGCGAGACAACTGTATTCAATTACATACGGTATCTTGAAGATTATGTATCAGAACACATCAGACAGGAACCCGAAAAATATAATTCACGTTTGGTTGTCAATAAACTCAAGAAAAAATTTCCAAATTATCTACAAAAGTGCACTCATCGATGTAAGCAGCAATATAAAAAGACAATGTTGCTGTTTTATTATAAAAAGTTTGTTCTGCTGAAAAAAATACATGAAAACAAATATTTGGAACTGATGCTTATGAAGGCACCTAGTCGAGATATATCCGGTATCAATCAGATCACCATTTTGACATCACCTCATCCTGATGGTCGTACATTTAGTTGCTATCACGACTGTTACTATTGTCCGAATGAACCTGCACACGAAGGAAATAACTGGACACCTCAGCCGCGGAGCTATTTGTTCAGTGAACCAGCCGTATTACGAGCAAATCGTAATAATTTTGACCCGTCTTTGCAAACTTTCAATCGTCTCAAATCATTGCTTATTTGTGGACATAAGTGCGACAAACTAGAGTTTATTATCGAGGGGGGGACGTTTACCGAATATCCAAAACAGTATTTGTATCGTTACTTTCAAGACTTTATTTATACAAGCAACAACTTTTTCGAAATTATCAAGCACGGATTTGACGAAACAAAATTGAGGAAAAAAGAAACGCTCGAGAGAGAAATCGAAATAAATAAAAATGCACGATGCAAAATCATTGGCATCTGTATCGAAACGCGTCCAGATGCAATTTTGATGAAAGATGAAGATGGTGTTTCGTGGATCAAAACACTCCTAATGTGGGGGGTTACTCGCCTTCAATTGGGTGTCCAGCATATCGACAATTCAATATTAAAAAAAATAAATCGCGGGCATAATATTGAAACCGCTATAAAAGCAATTGAAATCTGTAAAAATAACTGTTTCAAAATTGACATTCACATTATGCCTGACCTGCCGGGAAGTACACCTGAAAAAGACAAAAACATGTTTGATGTCTTATACAACAGCGAACAATTCCAACCCGATCAGATGAAAATATACCCTTGCGAAGTTGTTCCATGGACAGTTATCGAGAAATGGTACAAATCCGGGAAGTACGTGCCATATGGAACAAATAAAGAGATTATTCAGGACGTCTTACAATATTCTATGAGCAAATGTCCTCCGTGGATCAGGCTACCTCGAATAGTGAGAGATATTCCAGATCACTACATTCATGCGGGGTTGAAATGTGGAAACATAAGACAAAATATTGAAGGAAGTTCTCAATTTGTCGGTAAAGATATTCGCTCTCGTGAAATTGGAAGACATCCTCAGTATACAATGAAAGATTCGCGTTTAGTGGTGAGAAAATATAAAGCATCACATGGTATTGAATACTTTATTAGTTATGAAAGTTATGATAAAGTTGCATTATTTGGATTTTGTCGCCTGCGTATTCCAAAAAATAATCACCAGAATAATGATACCGATGACAACATAATCGCGTACAAGTCAACATTAAAAGATATGGGGTTAATTCGCGAACTACATGTTTACGGCTCCTTAGTCGGTGTCAATCAATTGATTGAAGACAAAAATATACACTCGGTTCAACACAGCGGTATTGGTAAAAAACTAATTTCAAAAGCTGAGCAGATATCGTGGTTGCATCATTGGAAATATGGAACGGTTGTCATTTCGGGTATTGGTGTTCGCGGGTATTATGAAAAACAAGGATATGAACTTAAAAATAATTATATGGTGAAAACATTTCCTATATATAATTATTTGGATATTTTGTTAAAGGTTATCATCATTATCGCATATATAACCGTGCACATCGCAACAAAAAGGTACCCGGTAAGTCCCCTTGAACGTTGTACAGTTTTGACCGTGACAAGTCCCTAATTTTGCATTAAATGTTATCGCCATCCGATTTGTAGTATATGCTTCCACACATCCGTTTTTCTTCTTGTGAGTAATGTATTTATAATAATGCGTCTTATTGTCATTGGTGTCAAATGCTAGCAAAAAATATATGATTTTTGTGAAAATCATCTTTCTATTTGCCTTTCTACTATTATACATATCGATGTCCTTACATAGAATTATGTTTTATTTAACGAGGCAAATCCCTTTTTCGGAGGAGCAACGGTTCCGGACGAACGAACGCGTTTTTTTGCACTCTTCACATCTTGAGTCAGGTTCGAATTGAAAGACAAGGGAGACGAATATGCTTTTTTCCCCATAGCATGTGCCTTTTTCTTCAGTAAATAAAGAGAGTTGTCTTGGTATACGCTTTCGTGTTTACCTTTGTGTTCGCTATCGTGATTCTGAGGATTGACTTTCGGGGTTCTCTGATATATTTGCCTCATTAATGAAAAGCTGCCACCATTACTCGAGGTTTGTCCTTTCATTGGCATCACATTGCTGCCTTCCAGTACATTGTTGTTGTTTACGGATGATTTTGTCACAGTTGCTTTGTCGGTCGTAAATGTTGTCATGCTCTATATATTAAGTAAAAGACAATATATATTCTTTCAGTTTACATTCATCGGTTTCACACATTTCTTTTTTTTCTAATCCATCAATAATTGTACAGTAGTCATATGGTCCATCAACGCGTTCTTCCAAAGATGTCTCTATTTCTCTATAAAAGACAACTCGTATAATGTGAATAAGTAGGTCTACATCATATAAACAGTAAAATTTGTCTTCTTTAACAAATAATGACGACCCCGCACGCAAAATATTATACATTTTCATAACAATATCATTATATTTGTCTTTTTTATCTCCAAATACGTAATCCGGTATCAATATTTCAGTACCAATAGTATTTGATATTTTATACATATTTTCATTAAATAACAAACAATCTTCTGTTATATTTCTGCATTGATTATTCAGTAACACACTATCATGAGTATACTGACGAGTAATATAAACATAATTTGAAATGTCCAATTCATGATGAATATCTTTAATATTATTATATCCTAATTCTATGTCTTCTTTTTGACTAGGTGTATCATAAATATTATACTTGATGTTATTAATTACAATATTTATATTGTGGTTTCGATAGATTTCCAGTAATTTGTCTTTGTCTTTAAAATCAGCAACATAGAGAAATACATTTTCATCGTATAGATGTGCGTAGTTGTCGAATTTTGCCTTGATGTTGTCCTTGTATAGATGATTTTTCATAATGTCAACAATAACAATATCTGTTACCATATTCCCTCTTATAAATGTATCTGTCAGTTCGTATCCAAGCCAGTTGAACCCGCCGTATATCAATACGTTTTTCATCGAATAAATATCAATAATAGATTTCGCGATTATTTTTTAACTGAAAATATGCGGGAAAAGATATATAATAATATTGTTTGTATAATATTATATAATGAACTCTAAACAGAAAAAGCAACTCAAGAAGATCATCAAAGAAAACGATGTTAAAGACAACACCAGGATGATTAGAAAAGACAAAAAGAGCTCTAAAATTAGGAAAGAAGTCGATATCATCCAAGAAATAAAGATACAAGAAAAACTCGACGACTTAACAAGTGTGGAAATTAAACATGATTTGAAAAACAAATGTGCAAACTTGTACAAAAACTATTCGAATTTATACGAAAAACTTGTAAAAAATCAAATAGATATTAACATATTACATACATTTCTAGACGAGCTTGAAAAGATTGAAAAAGGGGATCTTAATCAACACGAGGCTTCGTATAATATCGGCGTTTTATTGAAATCATTGTATGTTGATAAAGAGCTCAAGGTAGATAGCGATAAAAATGAAAGCGGTGTTTCAAATCCAGAGAAACCCGCAAGAAGCGAGAAAAATATCTCTTACGCCGACTTCTTACAGCTGTAATTTGACAAACATATAAATCAAATGTCCGCGACCATTATTATAACTCCCCTACCTAATCATTAGAAGAAAGACAAATATTTTTCATTTGGATTTGGCACTGATGGAACCCACATTTTTCATAAAAGCCCTTGTTACTTTCACTACAATCTAAAATTATCTTATAAACACCTTTGTCTTTCGATAATGAAACTAAATACTCAACCAATTTTTTCCCTACCTGATAATTTCGAAAGTCTTTGTCGACTACTACATCTTCAATGTGTGCAACTTTGCCACAGGTATGTATAAGTTTGTCTTCTATCAAGACCGTACCCATTGCGATCACAGTTGTCGTATCCGCCTCAATATCATAATATTCACAACATATTACAATGTGTTCCGAGTTTAATTTTGAAACAAATAATGTGAACTCTTCCTGAGATACAGTACCAACATGCGTAAGTTGAGTTAACAATTCCAATGCACGTCTATAATCATTTGTTGTAATATGTCGAAATTGTATATCCATTCAATATTGAAAAATAGTGTATTGTCTTTATTTTCTAAAATTGAAATAAATACAATTGTTACATGATAACATAAGCATACCTATTTAGATAAATGAGCAAGCAAAAGTTAATCATAGTCGAATCGCCGGCAAAATGCAACAAAATAGAAAAAATTCTAGGAAAAGGTTATAAAGTGATTGCAAGCTATGGTCATTTTACAAAGCTCGATGATCTGGCGCAAATCAACTTTGATACATTTGAAATCGACTACAAAGTGGAGAACAAAAAAAACCTAAAAACAATGCGCGAGTTCATCAAAAAAAGCGATGATGTTATTATTGCCACTGATGATGATCGAGAAGGAGAAGCAATCGGATGGACTATATGTAAGTTCTGTAAGCTTAACCCAAAGACAACCAAGAAGATTTCATTTCAAGAAATTACCAAAAGCGCTCTTAATAAATCTCTAGATAATGTCGGCGTTTTAAACATGTTTCGAATTAACAGTCAACAAACAAGACAAATATTGGATATATATCTTGGATACAAGATAAGCCCTATGTTGTGGAAGTATATCAAGCACAAGCTTTCGGCTGGTCGGTGTCAGACCCCAGCATTAAAACTTATTTATGACAACGAAAAGAAAATCGAAAGTACGCCAAACGAGACTGACTATCGCACTTCAGCATCATTTACGGGAAAACGTATTATGTTTTCTCTGACAAAAAATATCGAGAAAAAAAATATCGACAATTTTGTTGACAATATAAAAGAAAAAATAGACAACGATAATACATGGACCATTCAATCGAGACAATCGCGAAACTTTAGTGAAGGTCCCCCGCAAGTTCTTATCACCAGTACATTACAACAAAAAGCATATAATTTAATGAAAATGAGTACAAAGAACACTATGAAATGCGCTCAAGAACTTTATGAAAACGGTCTGATTACTTATATGAGAACTGACAGCAGTTGTTATGCGAAAGAGTTTGTCGAGGGACTTACAAAACACATTGACATTACGTTTGGTGAAAAATACATACATGAAAACATCAATCATTTATCCAAAAACAAAAATAAGGGGAAATCGCAAGAGGCACACGAAGGTATTCGGGTCTGTGACCTCACTGTGAGAGAAGCTAAATTGCAAAATACAACCGCAAACAAACTGTATAATTTTATATACAAACACACAGTTCAGTGTGGCATGACAAATTGTATTGGAAATAATCACAATTATATTATAGAATGTGATGATGATAAAATGTTCAAATATACAGATCGGGAAGTTGTCTTTGATGGGTGGAAACGCCTTGAAACCATCAAATCAACTGTATCGTACAAAACCTATTTGGATGAACTATATGCTAGACAACGAACATTTCCAATGAACTTCATGGAATGCACAGAAAAACTTGTTCACAATATTTGCCATTTAAATGAAGCTAGCCTTGTTCAACAGCTTGAAAAAATGAATATCGGAAGACCATCCACTTTCTCGAATATTGTGCAAGGTTTGCAAGATCGCAAGTATGTAAAAAAAGAAAACGTAGAAGGTAAGAAGACTTCGATAAAAAATTATGTTCTAGAACCAAATAAAGACATTACTAAAGAAGAAATCGAGAAATCATTAAACAGTGAAAAAAGTAAAATGATTATAACTCCGATTGGTAAACAAGTTGTTGAATTTTGTTATGATCATTTTGAGGAAATATTTGATTTTGACTTTACAAATAATATGGAAAAACTATTAGATGAAATTGAAAATAATGAAACATATCACCATAATGTTCTGAACAAATACATCAAAAATGTGAATAAATTAATTGAAGGTACAAATAAAAACTTTGAAGATAACCCGGAAACAATCAAAAAAGTGAAAGATGTATCACTGCATTGTGGTAGTATAAATGGAGTTGTTTCGTTTATAAAATCCGGTAAATATGGGTACTATTTAAATTGTGGAAAAGACAAAATTAGTTTGAAAGACTTTAATGGATTTGATATTTCGCAAAAGATAAATTTGTCTTCTTCATTAACACTAGATGAACAGAACACACTGTCAAATTATCTTGATACTAGAACAAATAACCGACAGTCAAATATATTGATTAATTTGTCTTCAGATTGCTCAATAAGAAAAAGTAAACATGGGACATACATTTACTACAAAACAAAAAATATGAAACAACCGAAGTTCATGTCCTATAATAACGAAAATGACAACAAGAAAGATATTCGAGAACAATGGGTGACATCTCAAGACCAATCATCAATTAAAGAGTATATTTTACAAAAATATAAACTAACTATATAAAGAAATGTCAATTGGAGGCCCTTTAAATCCAACCGATTTAAATCACACAGGAGAAAGAGAAAATGAAGGAGAAGGAGCAGGAGCAGGATCAGGAGCAGGAGCAGGATCAGGATCAGGAGCGGGAGAAAGAGAAGGAGAAGGACCAGGATCAGGAGCGGGAGAAAGAGAAGGAGAAGGAGCAGATATTACCCGTAACCCAGTAGAACAAACATTAACATCTTCTATACGCGATAAGATCATCGATTATTCGGTGAAAGACAACCAAAGTGTAACGGTTTTAATATTCACAGCTTTTTCAATGGTAGGAATAGCTTCCACAGTGCTTTTTGGTGGTTCAAATATTTCATATGACGCCAAACATGGTAAATATGGACCAGCGTCATTAACTATCTGGGGATACGGCATTGCGATCGCATCTTTGACTTGTGCTTGGTTAACCAGAATGACAACACAAGAAAGTGGAGGTGAAACTCCACCATATGTTGGTATAGTAAACATGATTACTATTATTGTAATTGTATGGATATTATACTTAAATTTGTCCCATTTCAAAAAGATCAACATGAAAAAATTACCAGTCAACTATTATGTAGTAAGTACATGGTCACTATACTTGACATTGATGCAATACGCATATTTCATATTTGCGTTGTATCCAATATCGGACCAATTAAACAAAGATGGAACGAGGGTGACTCTAACGTTTATTATTGGAATTATTATTGCTTTTAACATTTCTCTCATCGTGATTCAGCAAATAACACTCGATAATTTTTCAGTAGACGTATTGTAGGTGAATTTATAAACAAGACCGATTTTATCGTTGCTTTCCCAAACACCTGAAATTTTTATAAGTAGATGTTTAACCGATGGATATTGTGAAAATGAATACAAATACGGTTTTTCTCGTATATCTTTAGTGAGATTGAGAACAATATTTTTATTAAGTTTGTTATTTATTGCTTCGAGTATAATTGTTTCAATCTTACACAAGGATTTAACCGCATCGTCGTTTTGTTCGACTAATACGTTATATCTGGAGTGACCTTCTTCTATGACACATTTTATCTTGCTCGTACTAATTAAAATATATTTCATACTCATGTTAGATGTGCTGTACAATATTTTGTAAAAGTTAGAGTATTTTGGATTTTGGTTTCTAATTGGGAGTTTGAAGATAATATTTGTCTCTTTTATTTCATCGCAATCCATAACACATTCCATATTGGTGATACACATATCATGATAAATGCATTTATATAATTATTTGAATATAATAACTTTCTATCATAACGTGACATATGAAAAGATTTTCAGACTACATAGACAGCAAGAACAATTTTGAAATACCTAATTCAAAACATGTTATTGTTTATGGAAATAACAATATTAATAACTACTGCTACATTTTAAATGCACTAAAGAACAAAAGTCAGACACAATTAAAATATAGTCGACGCGTTGCAATACATCATAATGTAAATGATGTACTCTTTAATATTAGCGATGTTCATATAGAAGTCGATTTCGAACTTCTCGGGGTTAGCGAATATAATATATTTTTAGAACTATTTCGCCATGTAAAAGAGAACGTGGCTATTAATAAAAAAAGTTTTTACATTGTTTGTTTAAATTTTCAAAGTATAAAACAAGAACTATTATCGATATTTTACACATTTCTAGATGAACCCACTGTAAACTTCATTTTATTAACAACAAAGATATCATTCATATACGATGATATCTTGAAACAAACTATTATCAAAAAAATAAATGGTGACACGAGTGTAGAGGCGCCCAATATAGAAAAAAACGTTGCTGCACTAGCTTCATTTATTATGAAAGACAAGAAAAAGTCCTTTTTCGACTTGAGAGAAATACTGTACAAGTTTCTAGTACTAAATCTTGATATTCACGATTGTTTGCAGAAATTAATAGCAGTTTTGATAGAAAACGAATACATAACACTTTCGGAAATCAATAGAGTATTGAAAGAATATACTAGTTTTATGTCAAAATATAACAATAATTACAGGCCAATATACCACATAGAAAGTTATATTGTCTTTTTAATAAACTTAAAAACCGATTAATATCTTATTTGATGTCATTAGAAGAGTGTTGTAAATTATTTAGAATATCAAATATAAATGATGTTGACAAAAAACTTTTGAAAAAAACATATCATAAGCTATGTTTGAAATATCATCCTGACAAAAATAACCATGGAGAAGAAGAGTTTATAAAAATAAAACTATGCTATGACAAGTTAAATAAGATACTTGAAACAAAACAAGAGGACGAGACTTGCAATAAAAACAACTATGAAATATTGTTCAACGGTATTAACACAATCAAACATGTTCTTAATTATTTAGAACGCTGTCATCATTTGTTAAACAATTGCCCGGAAGTGGTATACTTGGATGTCCAAATCGAACAAGTTGTGAACAAATGTTTATATACAACACCTGACGGGCATCATATACCTCTTTGGCACAAATTCTTTTCTCATTATAGTGAGCGCGACAAAAAGTATTTTATATTTATTATTCGAATAATAGAATTGCCGTCAAATGTACATATTTCTGGAAATAACGATATTCTCATTGAAATACCACACCATGCATTTCAGTATGGAACAGTGAAACATGTCAAGCTTTGCAATACATCTCACTACAGCTTTTTGGTGACAGAAGAACGCATTAAAGAAGGACATATCATCCTTTTTAGAAAAGGTATTCCTCGTATCAAACGTGAAAATGTTTACGACACATCTGAGTTATCAAATGTAAAAATATATTGGAAATAAAGCCTTTGCGGGGGATCGAACCCCGGACCTTTAGTTTACAAGACTAATGCTCTTACCACTGAGCTACAAAGGCAGTCTTTATAGTTATCGAATTAAAAATATTTTTTCTTGTAATTATATCTTCTTTTTTAGTATTCAGTCAATAGAATATTTTTATCTCATTTTTATAATCTTATTTTTTGTTTTTACTCTTGTTATCTTTTAATATTTGTCTTGTCATTTGTCATATTTGTCTTGTGATGTTCTTGAAATTTATTTCTTTTTCTTCACAACCCGCTTCTTTTTTGGCTTTTCCTCTTCATCTGCCGGCGGTGAAGCATCATCGCTTTCTTCACTCGCTTGCGGCTGCTGTTCTACTTCTTCCTCTTCTTCATCCGATTCCACAAAGGTATTAGATGTTGCATTTTCGTTCGAAGGACTAGGATGTTCGCTCGAAGAACCATTCATTTTACTACTATCTGCTTCAGAGAGAGGTACATGACAAACACCCTTTCCCACTTCAAGTTGCACATTTTCTTTGTATACTCCCTGAAATAGTTTCCAAGAAACGCCAAAGTTACCATTTGCCATCCAGATACCTCCACACTGGAGAACACATGCAATATTGCTTGCTTTTTGAATGACCTCA
>Ga0228624_1000274_pt1 | contig 28074 bp, 24 predicted proteins | sample 29DmetaG_FD_182744 | JGI IMG/M metagenome (GOLD analysis project Ga0228624, IMG submission 182744) | Seawater microbial communities from Monterey Bay, California, United States - 29D | ecosystem: Environmental > Aquatic > Marine > Coastal | place: USA: California | collected 2016-10-10 | reverse complement strand
ATGCCTAAATTTGGATAAAGATTGTTAATTTTTAACAAAATTAGCAATCTTTATCCAAATTATAAAAATTTTTTCTGAAAAATGAAAAAATAGACAAAATTAAATAGGAAAATCAGAGGTTCCTTAACGAAATCTTAGGTTCTGCAACATCTAAATCTGTCAAAGAAGGTTTGGTCCCGTTATCAAGAACTTGCCCTTACCTTCTTCTGGAATTTTATTAATTATTTAAGCTGAGGTTCTAAAAAAGAAAATATCACCATCTTGCGCAACATAATCCTTACCCTCAACGCGCATTTTGCCAGCATCTTTAGCGCCCTGCTCACCAGCGCCAGCAATATAATCATCATAGGAAATGGCTTCTGCTCTGATAAAATGTTTTTCAAAATCACTATGAATAACCCCAGCAGCTTTTGGCGCAACTAAGCCATTTTTTAATTGCCAAGCATGACATTCTTTGGGTCCAACAGTAAAAAATGTAATCAAATCTAATAATTTGTAGCCAGATTTAATAATTTGCGAAAGACCTGTTTCTTTTAAACCCATCGATTCTAAAAATTCTGCTCTTTCATTTGGATCTTCTAAAGCAGATATTTCTTGTTCTAAATTAGCAGAAATTAGCAGAGTTGGAATATTTTGCTTTTTGCCATATTCAGTCACTAAGTCAGAATATTTATTACCAGAAGCGGCATCATCTTCAGAAAGATTGCAAACATAAAGTTGTGGCTTGCTAGTGATCAACCCTAATTCTTTAAAAATTCTCTTTTCATCATCAGAAATTTCAGCTGCAATTGCTGGTTTATTTTCCGACAAAATAGCAATTACTCTTTTAACAAGATCAATTTGAATTAAAAGCTCCTTATCTTTATTATTTTTGGCTTTTTTTTCTAAATTGGGCAATCTTTTTTCTAAAGATTCCAGATCAGAAAGGATTAATTCTAGCGAAATTAACTCAATATCACGAATTGGATCAATATTACCCTCAACATGAGTAATATCATCATCTTCAAAGCAGCGCACAACATTAATAATAGCGTCAACTTCTCTGATGTGAGATAAAAATTTATTACCAAGTCCTTCACCCTTACTGGCATCTTTAACCAGACCAGCGATATCAACAAATTCAATTTGAATAGGAATGATTTTTTCTGAAGAGGCAATTTTTGCTAATTTTTGCAATCTTTCATCGGGAACTGCAACTTTTGAAATATTGGGCTCAATAGTGCAAAAGGGATAATTGGCAGATTCTGCCTTAGAAGTTCCGGTAATTGCGTTAAAAAGAGTTGATTTTCCAACATTTGGCAAACCGACAATTCCACATTTAAATGACATAATTTGTTTTTATTATTAATAATAATTAATATCATGATTCTTCAAACCCCACCAAAATTTGCAAGTAAATTTTGGTTAGGTAAATAATTTCAAAATGAAGCAAATATCACGAAAAATCCATCATCTATTTTTTGAGGAGGAAAATAATATTCTTTTTCTGCCTCTAATTTTTGCTATTGGAATTATTTTTGCTTTAAAGATTAATTTTTCCTCTGGATATTTCTATCCTTCATTAATTTTATTCACTGCATTTTTGGCAATATTTTTTTACCAAGAAAATTTTACCGTAAAAACCACCCTACTCCTCATTTTATTTTTCTTTTCTGGTTTTTTATGGATGAAATTTTATGCTGAAAAAATTACAGATTCACCAAAATTACCATATGCAATTTACACTAATATTCAGGGGAAAATTTCTGATATTAAAAATTATCAGGATCAAAATGGTCAGATTTTATCACAAAAAATTACCTTAGAAAATTTAGAATTTAGTAGGCCAGAGTATAAGAAGAAAAAGCCGAAAAAATTAACCAAAAGATATTTTAACAATAATCATCTGGGAGAGTCAGAATTTTTAGAATTTAATCCTCATTTTAATCATAAAAAATATCATGATTTTAAAGATAAGGATTTTCAAATTCCCAAAAAAATTATTATTAATAATAGAATTGCACCAGAAAATTTAGAAATTGGCGCTATTATTTTGACCACCGCTTTTTTAGAAAAAATTCCTGAAAATAAAATTTTTGACAATTTTAACTATCAAAGAAAATTATTTTTTGAGCAAATTGGCGCTGTTGGCTATGTTACTAAAAAAATAAAAATCATCAAAATTTCAGAAAAATCAGATTTTGAAAATAGGATTTTAGAATTTAGGCAAAAAATCGCTAAAAAAATCGGCAATATTTTGCCACAAGAAGAATCAGCTATTATTAGCGCTCTTTTGCTTGGTCTGAGAGATGATATTTCATCTGAAAATATGGATAACATTAGAAATTCTGGATTGATGCATCTTTTAGCAATTTCTGGCTTACATATTGGCCTTGCTGCCGCCATGTTCTTTTTTGCCATGCGATTTTTGCTTTCAAGAAGTTATTTTTTGACTCTGCATTATGATATCAAAAAACTCTCAGCAATATTTGCCATTTTTGCCTCACTATTTTATTTAGTTCTAACTGGCGCGCCAATTTCTGCTATTCGAGCTTTTTGCATGATATTTTTGGTCTTTTTAGCCATCTTGCTTGATAAGAAAATTAATCTTTTTCGATCACTAGGTTTAGCCTTTTTTGTAATTTTGCTTTTTGATCCCAGTAATATTTTAAAAATTGGTTTTTCCTTATCCTTTATGGCAGTTTTTTCTATTGTAGCAATTTGTAATTTGCTTGTTAAAAAAAGAGAAGATATTTTGCCCCAAAGTTTTTTGGAAAAAATAATTTTTTATTTAATTTCCATAATTATCACTTCTTTTGTGGTGCAGATTTTTACTGGGATTTTTATTATTTACCACTTTAATCATTATCAAATTTATGGCATTTTGGCTAATTTAATTGCCATTCCTTTGGTTAGTTTTATTATTTTGCCACTTAGCTTTATTGCTTTATTTGCCATACCTTTGGGTTTAGAATTTTTACCATTAGAAATTTTAGGATATTTTGTTGAAAAATTACTAAATCTATCGGAATTTGTAGCAAATTTAGATTTTTCTAATTTTAATATTAGAAATGTTCCAAATTCTGCATTTTTATTGATTATTTTTGGTCAAATTTTGCTTTGTATTTGGAAAACCAATCTAAGATTTTTTGGCTTTTTGCCAATTTTTATTGGAATTTTAATTATTTCCTTTAATCCCTTACCGAAATTTATCATTAATAAAAATGCTTCATTTTTTGCTATTTTTAAAGAAGATAAATTGATTATTTCAAGTGATCGATCTTTTGAGGCTAAAAATCTACCTAAAAAATTTGGTAAAAAAGATTATTTTTTAATGAAGGAGGCTTTTGATGCGGATAATTTTTGTCAAAAAACATTTTGCCAAATAAAAATTAATGAAAAGGAGATTTTGATTATTAAAAAGAGAGTGAAAAAGAATTTTATTTGTAATTTTGAAGGGGATATGGTAATAAATCTTAGTAAGAGATATCTTTTACCAAAATGCAATAGGCTGGAAATGGTTGATTATGCAGATATTTATGGCAAGGGAATGATTTTAATAAATTAATAAATGAAAAAACAATTACCAAAAGCAGTTATTTTTGATTGGGATAATACAGTGGTTGATACTTGGCCATTAATTTATTATTCAATTAATAAAATGTTGGAAGAAATGGGTCATCAAAAATGGAGTGAAGACGAGATCAGAGCTAGAACCCACCTTTCAATGAAAGATTATTTTCCAAAACTTTTTGGCGATAGATGGCAGGAGGCTGGAAAGATTTATGTTGACGCTTATCATGAAGCAAATTTAGAAAAATTAGAATTTTTGCCAAAGGCCCTAGAGCTTATTGATTTTTTGCATCAAAAAGAAGTAAAATTATTTGTCATTAGCAATAAAAGAGGTCCAACCTTAAGAACAGAAGCAGAAAATTTTGGCGTAGCAGATAAATTTGTTAAAATTATTGGATCAAATGATGCTGCGGAAGATAAACCATCACAAAAAGTAGTAGATTTTACATTGCAAGGAACTGGTTTAGAAGCTGCAAAAGATAAGACTTGGTTTATTGGAGATTCAGAAGTTGATTTAGAATGTGCAATAAATAGCAAATGTAAACCAGTTTTATTTGGAAGTGGTGAAAATATTGGTACAAAATTTAGGAATAATCAATTGCTACATTTTGCGGATCATCAAGAAATTTTAGGATATTTTAGATGAGCAGTTTTTCATTTTCATTAAAAGCAAAATCAGGGCAAGCTAGAAGGGGCGAGCTTAAAACTAAAAATGGAGTGATTCAAACTCCCGCCTTTATGCCAGTTGGAACAGCAGCCACCGTTAAAGCAATGCATTTAGAAGATGTGGCAAAAAGTGGTGCTGAAATAATTTTAGGCAATACTTATCATTTGATGTTACGCCCTGGCGAAGATGTGATTGAAAAAATGGGCGGGTTGCATAAATTTATGAATTGGAAAGGGCCAATTCTAACCGACTCTGGCGGTTTTCAAGTTATGTCACTTTCTAAAATTCGTAAAATCTCAGAGAAGGGGGCAGAATTTTCTTCTCATATTGATGGTAAAAAAATCTTACTCACCCCCGAATATTCCATGGAAATTCAAAGGAAATTAGGTTCGGATATTACCATGATTTTTGACGAATGTATTTCTTTTCCAAATTCTAAAGAAAATGTAGAAAAATCTATGCAATTATCTTTAAGATGGGCCCAAAGATCAAAAGATGCTTTTGTTAAAAGAGATGGTTATGGTTTATTTGCTATTGTTCAGGGCGGTATTTTTGCTGATTTACGTGAAGAATCTGCTAAAAAACTAATTGAGATTGGCTTTGATGGCTATGCTATTGGCGGTCTGGCAGTTGGTGAGGGGCAGAAATTAATGCTAAAAACTCTTGATATTACAACGCCGCATTTGCCCGAAGATAAGCCAAGATATCTGATGGGGGTTGGCAAACCCGATGATATTATTGAGGCTGTCAAAAGAGGTGTGGATATGTTTGATTGCGTGATTCCAACCAGATCAGGCAGAAATGGTCAGGCTTTTACTAGCGAAGGGGTGGTTAATATTAAAAATAGCAAATATATTGCCGATCCAACACCGCTTGATAAAAACTGCCATTGTCGAGTTTGTAAAAATTTCTCTCGCTCATATTTAAATCATTTGGTTAGGTCTAATGAAATTTTAGGCTCTATGCTTATGAGTGAACATAATATTTATTTCTACCAAAATTTGATGAAGAAGATTAGAAAAGAAATCGAAGAAGGTCAATATTAAGTTTTTCAGAGGTTCCTATAGCTAGCTAAATTAAAAGAAAAACATCAAAACAAGATCAATATGTTGAATCATCCTCAATTATGATGGGTCTTGTTGAGCATATTCAAAAAACACCACAACCTAAAGCTAAATATCCAGATGCCAGTCAAGGCAAAAGCTGTTGTGCTACTATGTAGATGAGGCAAATTCAGAGCAAATATTCGGCATCAAAGATGTCTTAATTTAATCTTTAAGACAAATTTATTGCTTGACTTGACTTGTAATACAATGTATTATAATTAATTATCAATTAATTTGTTATATCATGACTACAATATCATTAAGAATACCAGACGATCTTCATAATCTTCTTGAGAGAGTGGCAAAAGAAGAAGAGAGATCTAAATCCTCGCTTGTTAAAAAGGCTATAAAAACTTATTTAGAAGATTTATACGACTATAATCTTGTAGAAAAAGGATATAAGGATTATTTATCTAGTGGTAAAAAAGGATATTCTCTTGAAGAAATAAAAAAAGATATATTAGAAGATGAAGCGTCGCTAAATGTATAAAATAGTTTTTGAGGAAAAGTTAAGAAAGAAATTCAGAAGGATTGATCTTTCTGTAAGGAAGAGGGTGATTCAGTATTTAGAGCAAGATGTTTTATTAAAAAATCCCAAATCACTTGGTAAAACATTAATTTGGGATAGAAAAGGTTGTTGGAGATATAGAGTTGGTAATTATAGAATAATTTGCAAAATTAAGGATAAAGAATTAGTTATATTGGTAATTGATGTTGGTCATAGAAAAGGTATTTACCAGTAATATTTTATAAATTTGAGAGCTTATTATATGGGGGTTAATGAAAGGAAAATCCTTAGCGCGCATCTTCGTACCGTTGGACTTTAAGCCCCTACTAGTAGCAGTAACTTAATGATATTTATTTTTAATATTCATTGATTAGGTCTTGCTGATATTTAGATTGCTTCACTTTTTAGCGATTTTTAGAAAACTCTTCTGGAAAGAAAGTAAAAATTTACCAAAAAGTGGTGCAAGTCAATATCAAAATGACAAATTTATTCCAAATATCAACAGAATCTAATGCTTCGCCAAGATCAAAGATTTTAAAGTTTTTTAGTTGACTATTTGCACCATGATTTAGTAAAATTTCCGACTAACAAATTTTATTTTTAAGCATATGGCAGAGAAGAATTCTAAAAAAACAAGCGCAAAAAAAGGGTCATTTAAGATCAAGATTGATAATTCAAAAAATGACAAATTAACTGATTTTGGTAAGGCTGTTTTGCAGGATAGATATCTTTTGCCCGATGAAACTTATCAAGAATTATTTGCCAGAGTTGCCGGTTATTACGCTGATGATCAGGAGCATGCTGACAGAATTTACAACTACATTTCTAACCTATGGTTTATGCCTTCCACGCCAATTTTAAGTAACGGCGGAACAGATCGTGGCTTGCCGATTTCTTGCTTTTTAAATGAATGCGAAGATTCACTAAGGGGCATTACTGATTTATGGAATGAAAATGTTTGGCTAGCCTCAAAAGGTGGAGGAATTGGCAGCTATTGGGGTAATGTTAGGTCAATTGGTGAAACAGTTAGAGGCAATGGCAAAACTTCTGGAATTGTACCCTTTATTAAAGTAATGGATTCTCAAACTTTGGCAATTTCTCAGGGCAGTCTACGCCGCGGAAGTGCCGCTGTTTATTTGCCCGTCTCTCATCCTGAAATTGAAGAATTTATTGATATTCGTCGTCCGACTGGTGGCGATTCTAATCGTCGATCTTTAAATTTGCATCATGGCGTATCAATTACTGATGAATTTATGAAAGCGGTTGAGGCCAATAAAGATTTTGACCTAAAAAGCCCACATGACGGAAAAACTGTTGAAAAAGTTAATGCCAGGGATCTTTGGGTAAAATTAATTACTGCTAGAATTGAAACTGGCGAGCCTTATTTGTTATTTATTGATAGTGTTAATAAGTCTCTGCCAAAACATCAGAAAAAATTGGGTCTTGAGGTTAAAACTTCAAATCTATGTTCTGAGATCACTTTGCCAACTGGTACTGACCATTTAGGTAATTTTAGAACGGCTGTTTGTTGCTTATCTTCTTTAAATTTAGAATATTATGATGAATGGAAAAATAATAAATTATTCATAGAGGATATTATTAGATTTATTGATAATGTCTTACAAGACTTTATTGATAAAGCTCCGGACTCTATGGCAAGAGCAGTGTATTCTGCAGCTCGTGAAAGATCAATTGGTCTTGGGGTTATGGGTCTAAATTCTTTCTTGCAGATGAAAAATGTACCAATTGAGTCAGCTATGGCTAAGGTTTGGAATAAAAAGATTTTTCAACATGTAAAGCTTGAAGCTGACAAAGCTTCAAAAACTCTGGCTGATGAAAAAGGACCTTGCCCAGATGCCAAGGATGCTGGCCTTAATGAAAGATTTTCCAATAAATTAGCAATTGCACCCACAGCTTCTATTTCAATTATTACTGGCAATACTTCTCCAGGAATTGAGCCATTTGCAGCTAATAGCTTTACCCAAAAAACATTGACTGGCTCATTTAATGTTAAGAATAAAAATCTAGTAAAATTACTACAAGAAAAAGGTAAAAATACTGAGGAAGTTTGGTCATCAATTACTACAAATGAGGGTTCAGTTCAGCATCTCGACTTTTTGGATGATCACGAAAAAATGGTTTTTAAAACCGCTCAAGAGATTGATCAATTTTGGTTAGTTGATTTAGCAGCAGATCGTAGCGAATATATTTGTCAGGCACAAAGTCTTAATTTGTTTTTCCCTGGTGATGCTTCGAAAAAATATCTTCATGAAGTGCATTTTAGAGCTTGGGAGAGGGGCGTTAAGAGTCTTTATTATTGCAGATCAAAATCTATTCAAAGGGCCGACAAGGTTTCAACTAAAGTTGAAAGAAATACTGCCAATGATGCAACTGAAACGGCCAATGATAAGTATGAGGAGTGTCTTGCCTGCCAATAACAATTAATATTGCCAGAAATTAAAATACTCTGTGATATTTTTCTATTTTCTATTTTTATTTATGTAGGTTTTACTACACTGCGCTTAATAAAAATAAAAGAATAAAAAAATTCTGTGAGTATTCTAATTAATATTAGAAAATAGCAATATGTAATTGCAGTAAAATTTCAGAATTTAGCTTGCTTTTAATAATATGATTTTAATTCATTGTGAAAATTAAATTATGCGGCTTCACAGATAAAGAATCCATAAAATTTGCTTTAAAATATGAGCCAGATTTTATGGGTTTTATCTTTTACCCACCCTCAAAAAGAAATATTAATTTAAAACAGGCAAGAGAATTTGCCAATATAAATTTTGGTAAAACAAAAAAAATTGCAGTAATAGTTAACGGAAATGATGTCGATATTACTCAAATAATAGAAAATCTCAAGCCAGATTTTTTGCAATTACATGGAGAAGAATCTTTGGACAGATGTTTAGAAATAAAAAGAAGATTCAGCCTACCAATTATTAAATCTATTGCAATTTTCGAAGATCTAAAAATTTCTAAAATTTTAGAGAAAGTAAGGCAATATCAAAATATTGCCGATTTTTTACTATTTGACAGCAAAACAAAAGAAAAAGGTGGTTCTGGCAAGGTTTTTGACTGGGAAATATTAAAAAAATTAAATTTAAAAAAAGATTATTTCCTATCTGGCGGCCTTGATATTAATAATATTGCAGAGGCAAAAAAAATATCTGGTGCCAAAATTTTTGACTTATCATCTGGAATTGAAGAAAAAAAGGGGGTAAAATCTTTAGAAAAGATTAAAAATTTAATGGAACTTTTTAATGAACTCAAAAAAGCCTGATTATTTAGGTCACAGAGCCAGAATGAGGGAAAAATTTTTAATAAATAGCAATTCTATGCTTGATTATGAGATTTTAGAAATGCTATTTTTTTCTGCTAGTCCCAGAAGAGATACCAAGCCGATTGCCAAAAATCTTTTAGCTAAATTTGGCAATATCACCAATATTATTAATGCCGATGTAAATTTATTAAAAGAAATTCCTGGCGTTACCAATGCAATAATTACTAGCATTAAATTAATAAAGGAAATTATTATCAGGGAATCGAGAGATAAAATTGAGAATAATATTGTTATTAATGACTGGCAAAAAATGGTAGAATATTGCCAAAATAATATTGGGAATTTAAAAAATGAAAAATTACATATTTTATTTTTAGATAAAAAATATCGATTAATTTCAGATAAAATTTATGGCGATTTTGAAGAAATAGATAATGTTAATATTAATCAGAGCGCTATTATTAAAGACGCTCTTAATTTAGCATCTTCTTCTATTGTTTTATGTCATAATCATCCATCTGGCAATCCCAACCCATCAAAACAGGATATTATTAATACAGAAAAAATTAAGCTATCTTTAGAAAATATTGCAATAAAAATGTTAGATCATATAATAGTGGCTGGAAATGGTAAATATTGCAGCTTTAAAGAAGAATCACTGATATGAAGGGCAACAAAATAAAAACAGCAATAATAATTTCAGGCTTTGGATCCAATATGGAATCTTTAATCAATTATAGTTTAAAGCCAGACTCAAATTTTGAGGTTGTTTTGGTCATATCAAACAACCCAAATGCAGCCGGTCTAAAAAAGGCTGAAAATAAAAATATTAAAAATATTGCAATTAACCATAGAGATTTTAGCTCTCGTGAAGAGTTTGAAAATAAAATTGACCAAGAGCTAAAAAATCATAATTGTCAAATTATTTGCCTTGCTGGATTTATGAGAATTTTAACTAAAAATTTTACTGATAAATGGCTTGGCAAAATGATTAATATCCACCCTTCCCTACTTCCTAAATATAAAGGAGCCAATGCTATTAAACAGGCATTTGATGCTGGAGAAGGTGAATCTGGTTGCACAGTGCATTATGTTAATGAAAAAGTTGATGATGGACAGATAATAGCCCAAAGAAGCATTGAAATTAAAAAAAATGACAGTTTGAATGATGTTAAAAGAAAAATATTAAAAGAGGAGTTGGAAATATTTCCTTTAGCAATTGCTGAAATTACAAAAGAGATGAGAAATGAATAATTTATTGATAAAATTTTTTCTCATAGCGGTATTTTTTCTACCAAATTTAGACTCTCATGCATCAAGACTAAAAGAGAGGGATTATTTTGCCTCACTTAGATCATCTAAAACCAATGTTCGATTTGGCCCGGGCATGAATTATGATATTAAATATCTTCTTGGTCTTAAATCAATGCCTATTAGGGTTACTGCAGAATATGATAATTGGGTTGAAATAGAAGATTTTGAGGGTGAGGATGGCTGGGTTAATAAAAACCTTATTACCAAAAGAAAAACAGCCATGATTAAAACCCAAAAGGATTTTGTTAATATGCACAAATCTAATTTTGCTAAATCTAAAATATTATTTCGTCTGGAGAATAATGTTGCTTTGGACATGATTAAATGTCTTGATAATTGGTGTAATGTCAGGGTTTCTAGCCGAAGAGGTTGGGTTAAAGAGTCTGAACTTTGGGGCTGGAAAGGCAAGAGAGAATGACCAACAATATAGGAAAATCAATATCTAACTATAAATGGCTGGAATCAAATTTTGATGAGAGAAAGTCTGAATTTATTAAACAAAAATACAGCCTATCTCCTATCATAAGTAAAATATTAGCAGGCAAAAATTTAGAAATAGATGAGATACCGCATTTTTTAGAGCCAACAATTAAATATAGCCTACCAAATCCCTTTGATCTTTTGGATATGGATGTGGCTTGCGATAAAATAATATCTAACATTCAAAATAAAAAAAAGATTACAATTTTTGGTGATTATGATGTTGATGGCGCAACATCTTCTGCCCTTTTAAAAAAATTCTTTGCTATGCTGGAAGTTGATATCGATATTTACATTCCTGATAGAATTTTAGAAGGTTATGGGCCAAATAAGGAGGCTTTGCTAAAATTAAAAGAATCTGGAACTAATTTAGTAATTACTGTTGATTGCGGAACTGTTGCCTTTGAGCCTTTTGAAGAAGCCTCAAAGGCCGGTCTTGAAATTATTGTTATTGACCATCATATTGGAGCCGTTGAAAAGCCAAAAGCTTTGGCAATTATAAATCCAAATAGGATTGATGAAAAATTTCCTCATAAAAATATTGCCGCTGTTGCTGTGTGTTTTTTATTGATTGTAGCTCTTAATAAAAAATTAAGGGAAAAAGATTTTTATCAAAAAAATAATTTAGTCGAACCAAATATCTTATCCCTGCTTGACTTAGTAGCCCTTGGTACGGTTTGCGATGTTATGCCGCTTTCTGGAATTAATCGTAGCTTTGTTACTCAAGGATTAAAAATTTTAAAACAAAGAAAAAATCTTGGCATTAAAGAATTAATGAATATAGCTGGAATAGATCAAGAGCCTAGCGCCTATCATTTAGGATTTGTTTTGGGTCCTAGAATTAATGCTGGAGGAAGGGTTGGAAAATCAGACCTTGGTGCAGACCTTCTTTCAACTAAAAGTGAAGCTAGAGCTAAGGAACATGCCTCTTCGCTAGATAATTTTAATAAATCTCGTAAAGATATTGAAAATAAAATATTAATGGAGACTGATGAGCAAATTATTAAAAATAAATCATATCAAGATCCTGTAATTATAGCTTATAGCAAAAATTGGCATCAAGGAGTTATTGGCATTATTGCCTCTAGAATTAAGGAAAAATATAATAGACCAACGGCAATTATAGCAACAGATGATCAAAATATTGGCAAAGCATCTTGTAGATCAATTGAAAATATTGACCTTGGTTCGGTGATTTTAAAAGCAAAGCTGAATAATCTCTTAATTGAAGGCGGTGGCCACAAGATGGCTGCTGGATTTTCTATTAATATGAATAGGCTTGAAGAATTAAAAGAGTTTTTTAATCAAGAAATAGGTCAAGATGTTGAAAAATATTCTAAAGAAAGAGTTTTTTATTATGATGATGTCTTAGATATTAATAGTGCTAATCTTAATTTGGCTCAAAAATTAACATCTTTAGAACCCTTTGGCAATGGCAATAGAAAGCCAAGATTTATTATTAAAGACTTGAATGTTATTAGGGCTGACTTAATTGGAGCTAACAAAAATCATATAAAATGCTTATTTTCAGCAAAGAATCTTGCTGGATTTGCTGGTAATTTGTCAGCGGTTGCTTTTAATATTGAGGATAGCAGGATGGCTGAAATTTTGCTTGCAAAAAATAAGGGTCAGAAATTAGCAATTGCTGGAACTTTGGATATTAATAGCTGGATGGGTGTTGATAATTTGCAGATTATAATTGAGGACGTGCTGATATAGTGCAATTATAGAGGCGTGTTCCACGTGGAACATTTAGATTTATTAAATTGGTTATAAATTAATAATATTATGAAATTTAAAATCACTTCCAAACAAGAATATTTAGAACATTGCCAATTGGCAGAAAAATCTCCAGATAAGTTTTGGGAAAATATTGCTGAAAAATTTTCTTGGTTCCAAAAATGGAATGAGGTTTGCAATTATAATTTAGAAAAAGGCCAGATTGAGTGGTTTAAGGGGGCAAAATTAAATATATCAACCAACTGCCTGGATAGGCATTTGAGCCAAAAGGGGGACGATATTGCTTTAATGTGGGAAGCCAATGACCCAAAAGATAAAAATATCACCCTAACCTATCAAGAGCTTTTTGAAAAAACTTGTCAATTCTCTAATTTACTTAGAGATCATGGCGTTAAAAAGGGTGATGTAGTTTCTATTTATATGCCAATGATTCCTGAGGCAGCTATAGCAATGTTAGCATGCGTTAGAATTGGAGCTATTCATTCAGTTGTTTTTGCTGGATTTTCTGCCGAATCTTTAGCTAACAGAATTGAAAATTGTAATTCTAAATTTTTGATTACCTCAGATCTTTTAAAAAGGGGGGATAAACAAATAAAATTGCTAGATAATGTTAAAGAGGCTTTGGATAAGTCTGATTCTATTAAAAAAACCATTATCTATAAAAGGAGTAAAGAAGAATTGGATCTTCCTGGAAAATACATATTTTGGCAAGATGAAATAAAAAAATATGACAAAGAATGTGAAGCGGAAAAAATGGACTCAGAAGATCCCCTTTTTATTCTATATACCTCTGGCTCTACAGGCAAACCTAAGGGTATTTTACATAGCTGCGCTGGATATATGGTCTATAGCGCCTATTCATTCCAAAATGTTTTTAATTATCAAGATGGGGATATATTTTTTTGCACCGCTGATATTGGCTGGATCACTGGACATTCCTATTTAACTTATGGCCCATTATTATGTGGCGCTACTATTGTTATGTTTGAAGGTGTTCCAACCTACCCCAACGCTTCAAGATTTTGGCAGATTATTGATAAATATCAGATCAATATTTTTTATACTGCACCAACTGCTATTAGGGCCTTAATGCAAAAGGGCGATAAATATGTAGAAAATTATGATTTGAAATCACTCAAAACCTTAGGCACCGTTGGCGAGCCAATTAATAAAGAAGCTTGGGATTGGTATAATGAAAAAATTGGCAAAACTAAATGCAATATTGTTGATACTTGGTGGCAAACAGAAACGGGAGGTATTATGATATCTGCACTTGCTGGAATTAGCACGTCAGATCCAACTTTTGCTGGCAAACCTCTGCCTGGCATATTTCCGGAAATTTTAGATGAGAGTGGAAAGAAAATTAAAGATTTTAATAAAGGTAATTTATGCTTTAAACAAGCATGGCCATCAATGGCTAGGGGAGTTTGGGGCAATAAAGAAAAATTTCTGACAACTTATTATGATAGATTTAAGGGCTATTATCTAGCTGGAGATGGTTGCTTTCAAACAATAGATGGTCAATATAGAATTACAGGAAGAATTGATGATGTGGTAAATATTTCTGGCCATAGATTAAGTACAGCTGAAATTGAAAATATTGTCAATAGCCATAAAAATATCATAGAATCAGCAGCAATTGGTGTAAAACATGATATTAAAGGCGAGGCAATTAATATCTTTGCTATTAAAGGGAGTGAAGGCCAAATTACAGATCTAGAAGTTAATCAATTAATTTCTGAAAAAATAGGCGCTATCGCTAAAGCTGACAAGATATTTTTTGTCTCAGACTTACCAAAGACCAGATCTGGCAAAATAATGAGAAGAATATTAAGAAAAATTGCTAATGGCGAAAATAATTTTGGTGATATTTCAACTTTGATTAATCCAGATGTGGTTAGAGAGTTGCAAGATATTTACAATAGCAAAGCTCATTTTAAAAACTAAACTTACAATCATGTGTTCCACGTGGAACATTTTTAAAATATCATGAATAATATATTTGATTTAAATTCAGAATTTAAACCAGCAGGAGATCAGCCAAAGGCAATAAAATCTTTAATTAAAGGTCTTAAAGAAAATAAAAAAGATCAAATATTACTTGGAGTAACAGGCTCTGGCAAAACTTTTACCATGGCCAATGTTATTAAAGAAACCTCTCGTCCAGCATTAATAATGGCCCACAATAAAACTTTAGCTGCTCAAATTTATGGTGAAATGAAAGAGTTCTTTCCAAATAACGCTATTGGTTATTTTGTTTCTTATTATGATTATTATCAGCCAGAATCATATGTTCCAAAAACTGATACCTTTATTGAAAAGGATTCATCTATTAATGAACAAATTGATCGCTTAAGACATTTTAGCACTAGAGCTTTATTTGAAAAAAAAGATGTCATCATAGTTTCATCCGTCTCATGTATTTACGGTATTGGATCTTCGGAATTTTATTCCAAAATGAAGCTAGATTTAGAAATTGGTCAGGAAATAAATCGAGAAAATATCTTAAAGCAATTAGCAATATTGCAATATAAAAGAAATGATGTTGATTTTTCACGAAATAACTTCCGAGCACAAGGTGATGTAATCGATATATTCCCATCACATTTGGAAGAATCTGCCTGGAGAATATCCATGTTTGGTGACGAAATTGAAGAATTAACTGAATTTGACCCCCTAACTGGTCAGGTTTTTCAAGATTTAAAAGCTATTTCTATTTATCCCAGTTCGCATTATATTACCCCAAAAGAAGCCGTAATTGAAGCCATAAATCATATTAAAACAGATTTAAAAAAGAGAATTGAAGAATATTTATCGCAAGGCAGGATCCTTGAAGCTCAAAGAATAGAACAAAGAACACTTTATGACATAGAAATGATGCTTGAGACTGGCAGCTGTAAAGGAATTGAAAATTACTCTCGTTATTTAACAGGTAGGCCAGCAGGGATGAATCCGCCCACCCTATTTGAATATTTACCTGAAGATGCCTTATTATTTTTAGATGAGTCTCATGCTTCCGTGCCACAAATTGGCGCTATGTATAAGGGTGATTTTTCTCGAAAAAGCAATTTAGTTGAGCATGGCTTTAGACTACCAAGTGCCAAGGATAATAGGCCGTTAAAATTTGAAGAATGGGAAAATTTACGACCACAAACAATTTATATTTCAGCGACTCCAGGTAAATATGAAATGGAAAAAACAGCAGGGAAGGTGGTTGAGCAATTAATTAGACCAACTGGCCTTGTTGATCCAAAATATGAAATTAGACCAGCGCAGGGACAAGTTGATGACTTGCTTGGAGAAATAAAAAAGACTATTAAAAAAGGTTTTAGAGTTTTGGTAACTACTTTAACCAAAAAAATGGCCGAAGATTTAACAAATTATCTAGCTGAAATAGAAATAAAAACGGTTTATATCCATTCAGATGTCGAGACTTTAGAGAGAATTGAGATTATTAATAACTTAAGGAAGGGCGTTTTTGATGTTTTAGTTGGGGTAAATTTATTAAGAGAAGGGTTAGATATACCAGAATGTGCCCTAGTTGCAATTTTAGATGCCGATAAGGAGGGTTTTCTAAGAAATGAAACTTCGCTAATTCAAACAATTGGCAGGGCAGCTAGAAATAAAGAAAGTAAGGTTATTTTATATGCCGACAAAATAACCAAATCCATAGAAAAAGCTACGGCAGAAACTGACAGAAGAAGAAAGATTCAGGAAGATTATAATAAAAAACATAATATTGTACCCAAAACTACCAAAAAATCCTTCTCTTCACCTCTTGACGCTCTTTATAAAGATAGAAAAACAGAAATTACCTATGAAATTGATGAAAAATATGGCGATTTAATTGAAAAAGTTAAAAAGGGTGATGTGGCAATATTAGATAAAAAAATAACTGATAGCCGTAAAAAAATGTTAGAATTGGCCACAAACCTTGATTTTGAAGGTGCCGCTAAATATCGTGATGAAATAAAAGAGCTGGAAAAATTGAAATTGGTTTAGTGCAGCCAACTTAATTGGCTATGCCCATGTTCCACGTGGAACATTGTAAATTTCTGAATGAGCCTCCTTACCAAATCAGCATAGGACCTAGGAAACACTATTATCTTTCTTCGACTTATTGCAATCAGACAATATTTTAGAATTTCTAGCTACCACATTAGAAGTAAAGAAATTATCTTTTTTACTGGAAATTTTGGCATCTTTTATATTCTCAATCTCAAATTCTTGATTATCTTGCCATTGATTATCAAAGATTTCATCAATATTAGCAAAATTTGGGTTTTCTTGAAGCAACAACTCTTTTAAAGAATCTGTATCTTTAAAATCAAGATCTAAATCTAATTTTTGAGCCAAGTCGGCTACTACCAATTCTTCATTTTCAACATCTGCAATAGCAAAAATTGCTGGATTTGACTGCTGAATTCTGCCTTCAATATTAACAAAAAGATTTTCTCTTTCAGCAAAAGAAGGGGCAGGGATAATAACATCGGCATTATGAGCAGAATTTTCACCAAAAGCACCTTGATAAATGACGAAAGTTTCTTCTAAATTAGAAAAATCGATATTATCTTCAGCCAATAAATAAAGTGCTTTGATTTTACCCTTTTTACAATTATCTAAAATTGACTTTCTATGAATTTTGCTATTTTTAGAAATAAAGCTAAGATCAAGCGCTCCAGTAAGGCTAGCATTATCATGCAGGATATTAAAGCCGTTCCAACCTTCTCTGATAAAATTATATTTTTTAGCAACCTCTTTAACTAAAGGCAAGATATTTTGAGCATTGTCTCCTGATAAAATTTCTTCACCAATAATAAGTATTGGCCTTTTAGAAGATTGTAAAATTTTAGCAAAATCATTTTTTCCTAATAAAATATCTTTTAAAATAGAGATATTATTTCCTAAATTTTGATATTTATAAGTAAGATCAGCATCAACGCCAATTGTAGCAATTTTTAACTGACCAGTTAAATATCTTTTTCTAATTCTAGCATTAATAATTGGCGATGTAACTCTAGGATTAGAACCGATAATTAGACAAGAATCAGATTCTTCAATATTTTCAATAGCACTATTAAAGACATAAGAAGCACGATCAGCAGAATTTAAAATAGAATTTTCACTACGACAATCAATATTATCACTGCCAATTTTTGCCATTAATTTTTTTAGAGCAAAAATTTCATAAATCCCTGATAAATTACCGCTAAGAGCAGCGATTTCTTCCGATTTTAATTCAGAAAATTTATTTTTAATAACTTCTAAAGCCTCTTCTTTGCTTGCAGGAGTTAATTTGCCATTTTTTTTGATGTAATATTTATCTAATCTTTGATATTTTAAGGCATCATAGCAAAATCTAGCCTTATCAGAAATCCATTCTTCATTAATTTCCTCATTAATTCTTGGTAAAATTCGCATTACTTCATTACCTCTGGAATCAATTCTAATATTACTTCCCGTAGCATCCATAATATCAATAGAATTGGTCTTTTTTAATTCCCAGCTTCTAGCTTTAAAAGCATAGGGTTTGGAAGTAAGTGCACCAACAGGACAAAGATCAATAATATTGCCCGATAATTCTGAAGTAAGAGATTTGTCAATATAGGTAGTAATTTCTGTATCTTCTCCACGATTAATAGCGCCAAGCTCAGCTGTACCGGCAATATCGGTAATAAAACGTACACATCTAGTGCAATGAACACATCTAGTCATGTGAGTTTTGATCAGAGGGCCCATATTTTTATCCTTTACCGCCCTTTTATCTTCAGTAAACTCACTATGATCTTTACCATAAATATAAGATTGATCTTGTAAATCACACTCACCACCCTGATCGCAAATCGGACAATCTAAAGGGTGATTAGCTAATAAAAACTCCATCGCACCCTCTCTGGCCTTTTTAACCATTGGACTATCAGTTTTTATTTTCATGCCCTCAGAAACATTCATGGCACAAGAAGCAATTGGTTTTGGCGGCCCACCTTCAATCTCAACAAGGCACATACGGCAATTACCAGCAATTTTTAATCTTTCATGATAACAAAATCTAGGAATTTCAACATCTGCCATTTCACAGGCCTGAATAATAGTAATATCTTTAGGAACCTCAACTTCCTTATTATCAATTGTAACTTTTACGCTCATATAAGTTTGTTAAACTTGATTTAAAAACCCAGCTATAAAATAACCAGCAAAAATAGCAATTAAAGATAAAAAAACAGAGATAAATACATATCCTCCTGCCATCGATAATTGATTTTGTTCTACCAATTTAAAAAAATCCAACGAAAAGGTAGAAAATGTAGTAAAACCACCAAATAATCCAATTATTAAGAATAATTTTAAATTTTCATTAAAAAAGTCGCTATTTTTTAGCAGATAATAGCAAATACCGATAGCAAATGAACCAATAATATTAACAGATATGGTGCCAAAAGGGAAGGGCGATTTAAAATAAAAATTAATAAAATTTGCTAAAATATATCTTAAAACTGATCCCAAAGCACCACCAATTGCAATAAAAATAAAATTCATTACTTAGTTTTTGGTATAAAACTCTTAGTTGCTTTTGCTTTTTTATCTTTCTCTATTTTACTAATTTTACGATCCTTTAATAATTTTTTGATTTCATCTCCTGTTAAGGTTTCATATTTTAATAAGGATTGTGCTAACAATTCTAGATCATCCTTTTTTTCTGTCAGGATTTTTTTAGCTTGCTTACTGGCATTTTCAATAATTTTTTTAACCTCTTGATCAATCTGCTTAGCCGTATCCTCAGAAGCAGCTTTTGATTGCTGATAAGGGTTTTCATTTTCATTATCATGATTTACTGGACCAATTTTATCATTTAAACCCCATTTTATAACCATTGATCTAGCCATTTTTGTTGCTTGCTCAATATCAGAAGATGCACCAGTTGTTACCTTATCATAGCCAAAAATCATCTCTTCAGCAACTCTGCCACCCATAGCAACAGCCAAATCATCAATTAATTTTGCTCTAGTCAGGGAAAATCTATCTTTTTCAGGAAGCCTCATAACCAAACCCAAAGCACGACCTCTTGGAATAATAGTTGCCTTATGAATTGGGTCAGAATTTGGACAATTAACAGCAACAATAGCATGACCAGATTCATGATAAGCAGTTAGAGATTTTTCATCCTTATCCATAACCATTTTTTTACGCTCGGCGCCCATCATGATTTTGTCTTTGGCGTCTTCCATATTTTGCATGGTGACCACCTTCTGATTATTTTTTGCAGCAAGTAAAGCTGCCTCATTAACTAAATTTGCTAAATCTGCACCAGAAAAACCTGGCGTACCTCTGGCAATAATTTTAGTATCGATATTTAGTGATTTAATTTTTTTAATATGAACATTAAGTATCTCATCGCGACCAATAATATCTGGATTTGGCACAGTGACTTGACGATCAAATCTACCAGGACGAAGTAGGGCGTTGTCCAAAACATCTGGCCTATTAGTTGCAGCAATAATAATAATTCCTTCATTAGCAGAAAAACCATCCATTTCAACAAGAAGTTGGTTTAAAGTTTGTTCTCTTTCATCATTACCACCACCAACGCCACTACCACGATGGCGACCAACAGCGTCAATTTCATCAATAAAAATTAAACATGGAGCATTTTGTTTACCCTGTTCAAACATATCTCGAACACGGCTAGCGCCGACACCAACAAACATTTCAACAAAATCAGATCCTGAAATTGAAAAAAATGGTACATTAGCTTCACCAGCGACCGCCCTAGCAAGCAAAGTTTTACCAGTACCAGGAGATCCTATTAATAAACATCCTTTGGGAATTTTTGCACCTAATTCAGTATATTTTTTGTGATTTTTAAGAAAATCAACAATTTCAACCAACTCTTCTTTTGCCTCATCGATACCAGCAACATCATTAAAAGTAACTTTGTTTTTATTTTCTTGAAGTAATTTTGCTTTAGATTTACCAAAACCAAAAGCCTTTCCGCCACCACCTGCTGCACCTTTAAAAAGAAAAAGCCAAAGACCAATCATAATAATAAAAGGTAACCAACCAAGTAAACCGCCGATAATTCTACCAGCTTTACTAATAGTAGGTTTTGCATCTATAGCAACATTTTTAGCTTCTAATTTTTCAATTAATTTAGGATCATCTGGCAAAAAAACATAAAAACTTTGATTATTGGAAGTAAAAGTAAGTTCTTTACCTTTAATTTGCACTTCGTCAACCTTTCCAGAATTAACTTGTCTTATAAATTCGTGATATTTTAATTCAGTTGAGCCCATATTTGGACCTGTTAAAAAAAACTCTGAAAATAAAATAAAACTAAAAAATATTACAGCCCAAATAATAAAATTTTGTTTATTACCTGGTTTTTTATTATTTTTGTTGTTTTTGTTTGGTTGCTTTATCATATATTATTGTTTCCAGCGATTATGAACCCAAAACCATTGCTCGGGATATTGTTTTATCCATTTTTCCAAAGTTTTGTTGATTTCTCTGGTGATTTTATAGATTTTTTTATCCATTGTCAATTCTTTATCTTGAGTAATTTTTAAAGGATCCGCTACTTCTATATTAAAATTATTTTTATCTTTTTGCCTAATAATTCTAATTGGAATAAGGGGTATGTTGTATTTTAAAGATAATTTTGCAAAAGATGGAGAAGTTAAGGCCTTTCTGCTAAAAAAAGGTACCTTAATACCATCGCCCACCCTTTGATCAGCTAAAATAATAATAAATTCACCATTTTTTAAAGAATTTACTATTTCTTTATTTCCGCTTGAACCTTTGCCAATCATCTCAATATTTTTTCTTTTATCTAAAGAGACTAACTGATCGACATATTTATTATTAAAAGGGCGATAAAGACTTTTAAATTTTAAGCCATTAAGAGAAAAGTATTTAGCACCAACTTCCCAATTACCAAAATGAGCTGAAAATAAAATACCACCTTTTTTAGATCTTTTTAATTTTTGGAAATTTTTCTTAGATTTTTTATCTAATGTTATTATTTTATCAAATTCTTCTTTGGGTTTTTTATTAATAAAATAATATTCTGTAATGATACGACCTAGATTTTCCCACATATCCTCAATGATATCACCCACCTCCTTCTTTGTTAGTTTTTTTAAAGATTTTTGAATATTATCTTTAGCTAAATTGTGAACAGACAGTCTCTTACCTATAAGTTTTATCAGGAAAATTGATAATTTTGTAGATTTTTCAAATTTTAATATTTTAAAAATTAGGATGAATATTTTGACTAAAATATATTCTATAATGTAACGAATTTCCTTTAAAAATTTCATATTAATTAAATTTTTCTCTTGCTTTAAAGGCTATATTAATTGTTCCTTCATCCAAATAATCTAACTCACTACCAATTGGAATACCATTAGCTAATTTAGAAATTTTAATATTAAATTCCTGTAAAATTTCTGATAAATAATAAGAAGTTGTGATGCCATCAATTGTTGGATTTATAGCAATAATTATTTCTTCAACCCTCCCTCCCTCTAATCTTTTTATTAAAGATTTAATATTTAGATCTTCTGGGGTCTTACCTAATATTGCTGATAAAACTCCTCCCAAAATATGATATTTACCATTAAAAATATTACTTTTTTCTAAAGCCCAAATATCAGAAATATCTTCAACTACACAAATTGATTTATTATCTCTTTTAGGATCGGAACAAATAGAACAAATCTCCGTCATATCAAGATTACCACAAATAATACAATTTTTAGTTTGATTTTTAACCAAAATCATATCATCAATCAAAGATGCCATATTATCCTTATTTTGTAATAAATGTAAAACAAATCTACGTGCTGACCTTGGGCCAAAAGTTGGTAATTTTGAGATTTTTTTAATTAAATTGTTAAGATTATCCACTCTTTTACTATTAAAAATATTTTACTATACCAACTCTAAAAGTTTTAACATTTGATTTAAGAATATTTAATCTTGATATCCTTTCTTGATATGAAGCTCTAAAGGCAATATCTAAAATATAAGGATCAATTTGTAAACCTCCCCCATATAAAAAAACAGTTTCATGAGATTTAAAATTTTCACTTTCTGATAATCTGTGTATTTTTAAATTATTATTAATATCAGAAACTCCTGCTTCTAAGAATAACTCAACCAAGCCATCACCAATTAAAGGAACAAAAAATAATGTAGATAAATCATAAATTGTTAATTTTGAAGAGGATTTTTTAGCTGGATCTTGATTTATGAAATCCCTAGATTTTGCAGCGAATTTACTAAAATTAGCATTAAAACCAAAATATTTACTTGGTCTTAAATGAAGCCCAAAAACAACATTATCAAAATTTTTTAAATCATCTTCAAAATTATTTCTCTTAAAGTCATTTTTTTCTATATAGCTAGTTTGATGTTCTAATGTTAAAGCGGGCTTAAACATTAAATTTCCAATTAATGAAGCAAAAGCTATTTGTGGAAAAATTAAAATTAGGAAAAATATTTTGATTTTTTTCATTCTTGGTAATAGGTTCTTTGTTTAGATAAAAATTAATAATAAAATCTTAATGTTTAAGAAAAAAGGAAAATCTCAGGACAATAAAAAACTATGGAAAAAGTTAAACAATATTAACCCTTCAATATTTTATGTTTTTTTAATTATTTCCATAATCTTGTCTTTTATTATTGATGGATTATTGGAGATAAAATTTATCATTATATTTTCTTTATTAACATTTTGTTTATGTTTTTACTTCCATAAAAAAAAGGGTTTAGTAAAAGATTTTATTTTAATTGTATTTTTTGCTATTAGCTTTAGATCATTCATTGCCGAACCATTTCATATTCCTTCTGGATCTATGAAGCCAAATTTATTAATTCATGATTATATAGTCGTTTCTAAAATTAGTTATGGCTACAGTAAATATTCTTTACCTTTTGGCTTAGATTTATTTTCTGGCAGAGCTTTTAAAAAAAAACCAGAAAGAGGTGATGTAGCTGTTTTTAGAAAACCAACCGATACCAATATAAATTATATAAAAAGAATAATCGGTCTAGCTGGGGATAGAATTAAAATGAAAAATGGTCAGGTTTTTATCAATGATATAGCAATTGAAAAAAAATATGATGGTTATTTTAAAGATGTGTTTAAATCTGGTAAGGAAATAAATGTAAAGAAATTTAAAGAAATATTACCTAATAAAAGAATAATTGAAACTATAGATTATGGATATTCACCTAGTGATAATACTGAAGAATATATAGTTCCTGAAAATCATTATTTTGTCATGGGAGATAATAGAGATAATTCTCAAGATAGTAGATTTCAAACATCCGTTGGATTTATTCCCTATGAAAATTTAATTGGTGAGGCTAAAATGATATTCTTCTCGGCAAAATATCCTTTTTTGCAATTTTGGAAATGGCCGTTTAATATCAGATTTGATAGAATTTTTAAGTTAATAAAATAATATGTCTTTTACTTTTAATAAAGAAAATCTAAAAAAATCAGGAGAAATTATAGAAAAATATCCTAAAGAAAGATCAAAATCTGCTGTAATGCCATTACTTGATTTAGCGCAGAGACAAAATAACAATTATATCTCAAAAGAGGTAATAGAATATTTATCCAAATTATTAGATTTGCCAGTAATTCATATTTATGAAGTAGTAAGTTTTTATTCTATGTATAATCTTAATCCTGTTGGTAAATATTTAATCCAAGTTTGCGGCACTACACCATGTATGCTTTGCGGATCAAAGGATGTAACTGAAGCAATAAAAAAACACCTTAAAATTAATATGAATCAAACTAGTAAAGATAATTTATTTACTTTAAAAGAAGTTGAGTGTTTGGGTGCTTGTGTTAATGCACCAATGATTCAAATTAATGATGATTATTATGAAAAATTGGATAAGAAAAAAGTGGTTGAAATATTAAAAGATTTAAAAAAATAGCTTAGAAATTCCAATTTTAGTTTTTCAGAAGTTTCTATATGGTTAACTAAAATTAACTTAGTTAGCTATAATTTCTAACTAATTCAATAACATGTTCAACATTTTCAATAGGCGTTTCTTTTAATATACCGTGACCTAAATTAAAGATAAAATTTTGATCATTAAAATTATCCAGAATATCTATAACTTCCTTCTTAATCTCCTCCTTTGAACCATAGCAAAGTAAAATATTATCTAAATTACCTTGAATAATTTTATTGTATTTTTTCTGAATATTATCCTTAGCCCACCATCTTGGTAAATTTTGATCAATTGCTAAACATTCAAAATTGATATTTTGGCAAATATTTTTATTTAAAATACCGCCTCCTTTGGTAAATAAAATAATAGGAATATTTGGATATTTTTCTTTAATTTTATCAATAATTTTTTTATTAGGATTTAAAACCCATTTATTAAACTGATTTTCTGGTAAAATTCCGGCCCAAGAGTCAAATAATTGAATAATTTCAACACCAGATTCAATTTGATAAGATAAATATTCAATAATTGAATTAATTAATATATCTATTAATTTTTGAAAAAAATCCTCATTTTTTATAGCTATAGATCTGATTTTTTCAAAATTTCTGGAGGATCCTCCTTCAACAATATAGGTGGAAATAGTCCAGGGAGAGCCACTAAAACCAATAAAGTTAGTTTCTTTTGGTTTATATAATTTTACAAGATTTATCGTTTCAAAAACTGGCTGTAAGTGATTTTTAATATTATTTATTTTTAGATTTGTTAAATCTTTTTCTGATGTTATTGGGTCTAATTTTGGACCTATATTTTTAATAAATTTTGTTTTTATACCTAAAGCATCTGGTATTACCAAAATATCAGAAAATAAAATTGCACCATCAAAACCAAATCTTTTAATTGGCTGTAATGTTATTTCTGCTGCTAATTTTGGATTATAACATAGATCTAAAAAATTATCTTCCTTTGATCTAATTTCTCTATATTCTGGTAAATATCTACCAGCTTGTCTCATAAACCAAATAGGAGGAGAAATGTTTTTTGTTTTATTTTGTAAAGTTTTTAATAATTTCAAATCTAATTAAAAAAAATTATATATTATTTAATTATTATAATAAGGATGTTTTTTTAGTTTATTATTATAATTAACAAATTTATTAACAAGAAAATTATTATAGGTAAGGTTATATTACTTCAGGTTATAAATATTAATATATTTTATTACTAACATTTTTAATAATTAAAAATTTGTTATTAATATTTAATAAAAATGTTAACAACTTGTTTTAAACCTATAATTAAATATCATTTTTACTTTTATGTTAGTAAGAGATATTTTATTAACATTTTATTAACATTTTTCTTGACGAATAAGAAAACGGATATAGAATTCTTCTTCGTTGTTGTTTTTAGTAAAGAAAATTACTAAAAAAGATGTTTTTTGATGTTCAAACTTTATTTAATATTTTTTTGGAAAATTAAAATCTCTTTTAAAAACTTTTTCACAAGTTCTTTGTCAAGGATATTTCTGCTTTATTTTTTACCTAATTGATTTGATCTTAAAAATCGTTGATCTTGGAATGAAATCTATATTTTATTTAAATTATTAATATGACTATAATTAAAACTGCCTCCTCTGCTGCCAGAAGTAGAAAAATTTCAAAAACTATAAATTTGGAAAAAAAAGAAGATGATAATATTAATCACGAAGCTTCAATATCTAGAGATGATAATAAACCTTCAAAAGAAGTAGAAACTTTAGAATTAAAGGCTCTTAAATCTAGTAGTGCTGAAGAAATTATAGAATTAGCTAAAGAATATAATCTTGAAAATGTTAGTGAACTTGGGAAGCAAGATTTGATTTATCAGATTTTGAAAAGTTTTTCTATGAAGAATTATTATAATGTAATTATTGGTGAGGGTGTTTTAGAAATTTTAGCAGATGGTTTTGGTTTTTTAAGAACTAATGAAACAAACTATCAGCAGGGTTCCGATGATATTTATGTCTCTCCTAATCAAATTAAAAGGTTTGGACTTAGAACAGGTGATGTTATTACTGGTCAAGTTAGAGCTCCAAAAAAAGGTGAAAGATATTTTGCATTATTAAAAGTAAGTAAAATTAATCATGCTGATATCGAATTAGCTAAAAATAGAATATTATTTGATGATCTGACGCCTTTATATCCAAAGGAAAGGTTAAATTTGGAAATTGAGGGCGCTAAATCTAACAATTTAAGCGCTAGATTGATTGACTTAACCTCTCCTCTTGGTAAGGGTCAGAGGGCTCTTATTGTTGCGCCACCTAGAACTGGTAAAACATATTTAATGCAAAATATTGCTAGATCAATTACTACTAATCATCCAGAGGTAACCTTAATGGTTCTATTAATTGATGAAAGACCAGAAGAGGTAACTGATATGAGAAGATCTGTTAAAGGTGAAGTTGTTAGTTCTACTTTTGACGAGTCTGCGATAAGACATGTTCAGTTAGCTGAAATGGTTATAGAGAAAGCTAAAAGATTGGTTGAGTCAAAAAAGGATGTAGTTATTTTACTTGATTCAATCACTAGATTAGCTAGAGCTTATAATACAATAGTCCCATCTTCTGGTAAGGTTTTAACAGGTGGTGTTGATGCTAACGCCTTGCAAAAACCAAAGAGATTTTTTGGTGCCGCAAGAAATATCGAGCAAGGTGGTTCTTTAACAATTATTGGTACAGCTTTAGTTGATACCGGCTCAAAGATGGATGAAGTAATTTTTGAGGAATTTAAGGGAACTGGTAATTCAGAGATCGTTCTTGATCGTAAATTATCTGATAAAAGAATTTATCCAGCCATTGATATTACTAAGTCTGGTACAAGAAGAGAGGATTTGTTGATTGATAAAGCGACTCTTTCTAAAACTTGGATGATTAGAAAAATAATAGGATCTATGAATTCGGTTGAAGCGATGGAGTTTTTATTGGAAAAGATTCAAAATACTCAAAGTAATAAGGATTTTTTCACTTCTATGAATGCCTAGAATATAATCAACTAAGTTAATTTATATTAGATATAAAATTATCGGCATTGTTAATCCAAAATAGATAATAAGCCATTTCTCTTTAAAATCAATAATTTTACTGAATATTCAAGCATCTTTATTGATTTAGAGTAGCATTTGCTCTTTCTTCTCATTCTAGCCAAGAAGTGTCTGAACAAGCTATTATAGCCCTCGATAGTATAAGTATGTGCCTTGGATTGAATATGCTTATCCTTAGGAACAAATTTCTCATACGGTTTCCAATAATCCGTTGCTATAATGCCTTTAGCTGTAAACGCCCTTACGATAGCGTCCTAACTTGAGTTTCTATTAAAGCCTTACCAATCTTATGAGGCAATATCTCCTTAATTTTTTCTGGATCTTCTTTTATTTTTCTCCAATTGTCAAAAACATAGAG
>Ga0228624_1000259_pt1 | contig 29242 bp, 26 predicted proteins | sample 29DmetaG_FD_182744 | JGI IMG/M metagenome (GOLD analysis project Ga0228624, IMG submission 182744) | Seawater microbial communities from Monterey Bay, California, United States - 29D | ecosystem: Environmental > Aquatic > Marine > Coastal | place: USA: California | collected 2016-10-10 | reverse complement strand
CTGTCTTTTTTTTTTTTTTTCTTGGTTTTTTTTTTGATTTTTCTTTTCTAGTTTTTAACTTTTTCTTTGGATTTGTACCTACATGCCATTTTGCTAACTCATGAGGATCTCCTGTCCATCTACCTTTATATTCACTAGCTAATCGTTTTTCTTTCACATTAGGATGTTGATTAAAAGGACCAGTAGCAGATAAAACAGCCACAGCAGTTATTAATGAAGCAAATGCATTTCTCATATCACCCTTTCTTAAATTTTTTTTACTTTTTTTTAATAATTTAATACCATGACCCATTGCTACAACAGGAGTTTTTTCACTTAATTCTTTAATAGCATTGCGACTTAATTGTTCTTCAGATAACAATTTATCATAATATTTTTTGTTTCTTCTAGTATAACTTTTTTTATTGCCTTGTTTTACACTTTTTTTACTTTTTCTTGTAAATGATTTTCTTGAAGACATATATAAATTATAAATATTATATTATAACATAATATTTATTGTAGAAAACTCATATAAAATGAAATTTATAGTGATTATCCTATGGAATTTATAGTCATCATCATTGTGTTTAATAATTTTCTCAATGATGTATCATTTTTATTTAAACTCATATAATACTGCTCGTATTTTTTTAATACCAAAACTACTTCTTTTTTATTATGATACTGTTTGATCAATTCTAAAAAGTTTTTTAAGGTTTGAGGTGTTTTATCAAAATTTAATAAAGATGTGTTATTTTTTTTGAAAAATTTAATAGTATCGTTATTATAAAACAACAATATACCCTTTATAACATAATAACAAAATACATTTGTTTGTTCTTTGTATAAATTTTCCTTAATATACATATCTATGTTTTTGTCTATTAACATGGCATAATTCATATTCATATGATTTAATATTTTTGCTATTTGTAACATGGTAAACATTTGTTCCGTAGTTAAACAAAGTTTATAAAAACTTAAACATTCTTTTTTATTTGTTTTTTTTTCTAACATCATAAACGATAATAATAAACAATGTATATTAGTAGCCCACCATTCATTATACGTTTCACTAAGTAAATATTCACTTTTAATGCAAAAAATATTTTTAAGATATTGTTTTACATTAATGTCGTTATGTAATCCAACAAAATCAAAACATAATGAATGAAATAGTTCATGGATTAAGCATTTCAACCATTCTTCTTTTCTAAAAATAAGTATTTCTCCATTTGTACTACAACTATATGTTACAGCTGAATTAGCATTATTTTTATTTATAGGAACAATATTATTATTTGGAAGCGTTTTTTCTTTACCACTTAAATACAAAAATAATCTCAATGATTTCATTGATTTGTTATTTACATAACCAAATAACATATCAAGTAACGCAATTACATGATGTATTGTATAATTAGTAATATCTTTTTTTTCAGACATATCATTTAAATAAATCTGAATATTGATATTTTTTAAAACAAATTCATAAACAATAACTTTTTGTGTTTTTTTATAAACTTCTTTTTTAAAATCCTTCACACAAAAATCACTATCCATTAAATCTGTTTTTGGTATATCATTATTATGATGGACAGATATAGTCTTAATATTTATTTTATTTTGGTTTACCATTTTTTTGACATTTCTATAAGAAATCAATAAATCATTATACAAATTTCCTATTACTTTTTTCTCTGTTGATTCTTCTTTTGTGGGTATATTTAAAAAATCTATATTATTTAATAATATATTTATAATTTCATCATTAGAACTCATTTATAATAATAATATAAATAAATTATATTTATATATAGTTATTTATATTATTTAGATTTATTGTTCTTTTTGTAGAACCTTTCTAATTTTCATGGTATCATAAAATACAATAGAACCTCCTCGTGAAAAGTGAACCAACTTTGCTTCCTTTGTTAGTAATAACATATTTTTTAATTCAATATTTTGTTTATATTTTGCCATTTGTCCATCATACATTACCTTTTCATTATTACCATTCTTCATGAAATCTTCATCCATTTTTATAGTTGTTGGTCTAAATTTCTTTTTATTTACCTTTCCAGTTTTACCACCAGCACCCTTTGCTGCAATAGGGTCCGTTGAAATTTCTGAACCACTTTCCATTGTAAATAATTTATAATAATCCATATTATCTTTCTTAAATTTATTAGCATGATAATAATGCTCAACACTGGCCCATTTATATCCATCCAATTCAAACAAAGGTTCAATTTTTTTATCTTTGTTTGATTTTGTATAAAAGTTAGATAACTGTTTTCTCCATCCTTTAATTTTACCAAGTTCTACAAAGTCATTTTTCATTTTGGGAGAGATGTTTTCACCACTTCCTTTTCCAGGTGGAACATCCCTTGATTTACTATAGAATTGAAATATTACACTATCATCAAATAATTCTTCCTTATCATCTTTACTAGGTGTTGGAGTCATTTCTGCTTCATTATCAGAAGTTATTTCTTCTTCCACTTGTTTTACCATGGTTACTGGAATACCCATATATGTTTGAAATTTTGGTATGTAATTATAAGTGCTTTTTCCTTTACTACTTGCACATTTTACAACCAAATCTTCTCTTAATTGATATGGTAGTTCATGAAACAACATTGCACCTTTATCATTATATTTTATCAACTTATAATGATCGCCTGTATGATCCACAATAATATAATATTTTGGATTAAAATATCCTTTATCCTCTATTTCTTTTAGTGTAAAATCACCACATTTTACTACCCTTTCTTTTAAACCCATTTTATAAAATTCACTACTTAATATTATAATTTTTATGTTCATGATATATTCTATTTTACTTATAGATGACGCATCTGCCCAAAAATCACATGTATTTATCATATTTTTTAAATCTTCCAATGATTCTATATTTTCCATAAATTGAAATTCTACCAAATTTTCTTGTGCTACTTTTTTCTCTTCCTTAAATTTTGTAAACGTTGGTTTAATAGCATCGAAATCTGCTTTAATTTTTAAGGCTTTATCACGAAGAACAATTTTATTGTCTCTATCCTTTTCTTTTTTTGCCTCTGCTGTTACCTTTTTATAGTCTGCTGCTAATTCTTTATGTCTTTTTTTTGCCTTACTCATTTTATCTTGTAAATCATCTATTTCATTTTTAAATAAATCATAATTTTCCTTGTAAGTATCAAATTGTTCTTTTGTTGTATTTTCACTTAACATTTTTCTTATTTCAGGAACAGTAATAGATATATTACGATGTTTTAAACCATCTCGTACCGAAGCAAATAAACAATCCCCCTTTCCTTCATTATCTAAAATACTATAATTGTTATTTTTATAAAAGTCTTCTATCCAATGGTTAGAATCATTATTTTTATACTCACCTACAATAGCATCATTATCTTGTTTTGATTCTAACAAATCTAAATATTCTTCATCATCTTCCTCATACATAAATGGTTTCATTACATTGTCTTCTTCCTCTTCCTCCTCCTCATCTTCTTCTGAATCAGAACTTTCAATATCTTGTAATAATTCATACTTTTCCATCATTTCTTCAATATATTCTTTTGTTACAAATTTAAACAATAAAGGACCATCTAAATAAGCAATATCTAAATCATTATCTTTATCTAATAAAGTGGTGTAATCTTCTGCTAAAAATTCATATATTCCTATTTTTATTTGAACATTTTCATTTAGTATTAAATAAACCGGAGCAAAGTAAATATCATCATACATGCTTGTATTTACCTTACCAAGACTAACATTGATATCCGTCTCAAATAAATTTATTCTATAGACAGAAACCTTTGTTTGTTTATCATGTGTTTCTACTTCCTTTTCTTCTTTAAATTTAATATTTTGTATGATATTGGATACTACCATTATAATTTAAATTAATATTTTATTTAAATATTAATTTAATGTATCAATTTATTTTTTAATAATAAATTTTGAAAGGTAATGATCATTTTCTAACTCTTCCAAATAATACCATAGTGTTTTTCTATGCTCCACTACAAAATAATTCTCTGGTTGAGATTCAAATTCAATGATATCATCAATAATTTCGGACTTTTTCTTTTTTCTCGTAGATAATTCATAATAATTCATAATATGAATTAAATCTTTTTTTAGATAATTTTCATCGTAGTCAATCTTACTACACAACATTTCTGTTTCTTTTTCATAAGATTCGCCTTGATTTTCATCTTCTATTTTATCATTGAAATTTTGCTGTACCATTTTTTCAATATCTTCAAACAAAACTGTTCTTATTTTTGTATTTTCACCATCTACAATATTACAATTCATTACATAATAATTGTAATAATGTTTAATATTTATTAATATATTGTTTGATTACAAATATTCATCTACAAAATCACAACACTTAAATACAATCTTTTGTGTTAAACCATCATATGATTTAGAATTCATATTTGAAATTTCTTCTATTTTATCATTTAATTTTAACTCACACAAACAACCATTGTCATATGTAGCAAAAATAAGTATATTAGCAACCACCTCATCTAGTTCATGAACTTTATTTTTATCATTTAAAAATGTATTAAATTTACTTAGCAAATCAACCACTATATTTTTAACTATAGATACTTCAATCAAACCTTCCATCATTATAAATGTTAAAAATTTGCTAAATGCCTTTCTATTTTCATTAATTTTATTGTTTTTACAAAAACTATTATAATCATCATCCGGGTCAACATATTCTATGTCTTTAAAAAGCTCTGTATATGTATTAATATCTACCTTGTAAATTTCATTTAAATGAAACTTGTCAGACAAATCTTTGTATAATTTAGCATATATATCTGACCAAAAAAAGTTAGTTTTACCTATATCAAAAATACATGTAACAACTTCTTTCAACATTTCTTTATTTGTGTCTACATCATTGTTAATCAAGTCTATTATTTCTGTTTTTATCAATTCATAATTGTCCTTGGTTAATTTATTTAAATTACTTCTTATTTTATCAACAATTATATCCGTATCATTTACCTTTTTCTCTAACTTTGTTATTTTAAAATTTCTTAGATCGTTCCATTCATTTAACTCGTTTTTTTTATTGTATTTAACTCTCTTTTTAAAAATAGGAGTTTTTTGATAATTTGGTGCTCCAACACGCTTTGCTAGATTGTTAATTAATGATATTGTTTTTTCATCTATTTCTTCAACATTTCCAAATTTTTCAACATCATAGTAAAATTTTAAATTGTATTTATTTGAAGTGTATTGGTTTGCTTGTAACATATTACAATAATTTTATTTTTATATTTAATATATTTTTAAAATATATTAATTAATACAGTTTAAATTTAGTTATGTCTTAGAAAACAAACTTAAAAACATAAACAAATATATTATATTATGAATATAAAAGCAGAACCTAAAAATGAAGTAAAATTAAAAAATAATAGTAAACAATATGAAATTAGTGGATGGGAAGATGAAGAATTAGATTTAAAAGCAAAACTAGTAAGAGGTATTTATTCTATGGGATTTGAAACTCCTAGTAGTATACAAAAAAAAGCATTATACCCTATGACTCGTAATATTAATAATAATCGTCATCGTGATATTATAGCTCAAGCACAATCTGGAACTGGAAAAACAGGTGCTTTTTCTGTTGGAACATTGGAATTAATAGATGAAACGAAAGATGATACTCAAGCACTTATTATTGCTCCTACTCATGAATTAGCTACACAGACGTTAAATGTAATAAAACAATTGGGACATTATTTAAAAATTAGATCATTATTGTTAGTTGGAGGAACATCAGTAGATAAAAATAAAAAAGATTTAAATGAAATGAAACCACATGTTGTTGTTGGAACTCCTGGAAGAATACATGATATGATAAGAAGAAAGTATTTACAAGTAAATAAAATGAAATTACTAGTTATTGATGAAGCAGACGAAATGTTGTCAGCAGGATTTAAAGATCAAATGTATAAAATATTTCAACATTTAGATAATAATATACAAGTGGCTTTATTTAGTGCTACATATTCAACCGAATTAGAGGAATTATCTAAGACATTTATGCAAAATCCTACTCAAATTAGAGTAAAGGCAGAAGAATTAACATTGCAAGGTATAGCTCAATATTATGTAAATTTAATGGATGATGTTCAAAAATATGAAACAGTAAAAGATATATTTGAGAGTTTAAGTATATCTCAAGCAATTATATATTGTAATAGCACTCATCGTGTGGATGATTTAAGTGAAGCAATGAAAACGGATAATTTTCCAGTGGAAAAAATACATGGTAAAATGAGTGAACAAGAAAGAAAGGATAATTATATGAAGTTTAAAAATGGTGCTTGTAGAGTATTAATTACTTCTGATTTATTTGCCAGAGGTATTGATGTTCAACAAGTAAGTATTGTTATTAATTTTGATATACCAAAAAGCGAACATACTTATTTGCATAGAATTGGAAGATCTGGTAGATGGGGAAGAAAAGGAATTGCTATTAACTTTCAAACAAAACAAGACAGTACAAAATTAAAACGTTTTTCAGATTACTATCACACTGAAATATTAGAAATGCCAAGTAATTTTACAGAACATTTAAAAAATACTTAATTTGCGTAATACAGTCATCATATTTTTAATTTATAATTATAAATATGATTGATTTTAAAGAAGAAGATGATAAAGAAGTTGTATGTGATGACTATAGATTAATGGTTAATAAAATATTTAAACAACCGATTGATTATTGTAAGCGTACACATTTAATAGATAAACATATTAAAAGTGATTTAGAATTACTGGAAAGTGAAAGTGACGAAAGTGATTCCGTTTATAATAAATTGGTTTCTTTAGATACTAAAGTTGGGAGAGAAGTTTTGGAAAACTTTTCTGGAAAGTATTCTACAAATACAAAATACTTAAAAGATACACAAAAACTTATGAAAAATTTAAAAGATATGATGGTGGATAAACATATGATTAATAATATGACTGATTTTTGGATGAATATCAAAACAAATAAAAAATTTGTAGAAACATATCAATACCTAGAATTTGAAAGGTTTAGTTATTTAAATTACTCTACCGTTTTTTTAACATGGTTAACCATATTAAACCTTTTCTCTCCCCTTTTACAGGTTATAACACCTATTTTATTGTTATTATTGCCATTTCTTTTAATGAGATCCATAAGTAGCCATTCAGGAGTTACAATATCTAATTATATTGAAGGATTAAAGTATGTTCTTAGTAATAATTCACTTGGAAAATTAATACTTAACTTTAATAGTGGAAGTATTCAACAAAAATTTCAATGTATTATGTTTGTTTCCATGTATTTTTACAATTTATATCAAAATATGATATCTTGTTACAAGTTCTACAAATCTCAATTTGAAATACAAAAAAATTTATATTTAACAAAAGAATATTTAAATTATACAATACAATCCTATCAATATTTAATAAATAAAATAAATAAATGTAAATTAAAACAATATGGATATAACAAAATATCAAATGGTAAATTTCTACAAACAATTCAACAATATAAAACAAAAACAGAAGAATTACATACAAAATTCGATTTTGTTAGTGAATATATGAATTATCACTACTGTTCTAAACCAGGAACAATAATGAAAACATATTATGAATTGTATGATTCTACGGAAATAGATGATATTATGAGTTATTCTTTAGGATTTCATGGATATTTTGATATATTAAGTTCAATTGTCAATAAAATTAAATCAAAAACAATTCATAAAATTAGATATACAAATAAAAATGAATGTAAATTTATTAATATTTACCATCCTTGCATTGATACAAATCCAGTTAAAAACAATATTGACTTTGTTAAAAATAAAATCATCACCGGCCCTAATGCTGCTGGTAAAACAACAATTTTAAAATCGGTTATAATTAATATAATTTTAAGTCAACGATTTGGATATGGATATTATACAGATGGTGTTATTAACCCATATAAATATTTTCATTGTTATATAAATATTCCTGATAATTGTAGTAGAGATAGTTTATTTCAAGCAGAAGTAAGAAGATGTAAAAATATTTTAACAACCATAAAAAATAATCCTAAGGAACGACATTTTTGTGTATTTGATGAATTATATTCAGGAACAAACCCATATGAAGCAATCTCTAGTGCTACCTCTTATTTAAAATATATAAGTCAGTATGATAATGTTTCTTTTATTTTAACAACGCATTTTATGAAAGTATGTGAATTATTGAAAAATGAAAAAAAAATAGAAAATTGTCATATGAAAACGACTCAAAAACAAGATACGTTAACTTATTTTTATAAAATGATTTTAGGAATATCTAATATTAGAGGCGGAATATCAGTATTAAAACAACTTAATTATCCAGAAACAATTATACAATCTGCTAAAACTATTTTAAATACAATATAATTATGATTCGTTAAAAATAGTGATAAAATATATGTATTGATATTAAAATATGTTTAGCAAAGGATTTATTTTATCATTAGGATTATCTTTATGCGCTGTAGTATTAGTTTATTTATATGTTAAAAATAGAATAACTAATCTTGAAAATAAAGTTGATAGTTTAATTGAAATTATTCAAACACATCAACGACTTTCGCAACAACAAATGGGAGGAATACAACAATATGAAAAAATTGTTGTATCGGATGATGAAAGCGAAGAGGAAGATGATAGTAGTGAAGAAGAAAATGACGAAGAAGAAACAGAAGAACAACAAGAAACCCTTGTTTTAGAAAATCATGTTGTAGAAAAAGAGAATGATATTAAGGAAGAAGTAGAACAACAAATGTTACAATTAAGTAATAACGAAGAAGTATTGAAAGACATGGAAGAACATGAAGTTGCACCAGAAGATGATGGTTTGGACGAAATGGATGATTTAGAGGAAACTTTAGATGATAAAGATATTGAAGAAAATGATGAAGATAGTGAAGAACAAGATTATTCTAAATTAGGCAAAGTTCAATTAAGAGAATTATGTGAAGGAAAAGGATTTGATGTAAAAGGAAAAAAGAAGCACGAGCTTTTAGAATTATTAAAATAATTATTATGATATTAGTTAATAAAAATATTATAATATATATATTAATGAGTTGGAGTACATGTTATAAAGGTTCAAATAATATTTATTCTGATTTTCCTGCTATGATGAGTGATGGTCGTGTTTACACTGAACATGATACATCTTGCGAAATCAATAATGGAATATTAAAAAACGCTGGAATCAGTAATAATTATGATTACAGACAATATTTAATTCATAATGGATTGGATATCATGTCTCAAAATACTAGTTCTTCTCAAGTCAATTCAAATGTAATGTCGTTTGCTAATAATATTACAACAAACAAATATTTGTTTAAAAGTATGTCTGATAATACACAACCATTTGGATACGAAACTTCTGATCTTAAAAATTTATATTTAACAAGAAAAGAATTGGAAGGAAAAATGTCTGCTCCATTTGTTACACAAGAAGAATTACTTAAAATGAGAGCAAAAAAATAAGTTATTTAATTATTATAATTTTAAAACAAAACTAATTATAATAATACGAATGAAAATATTAAGTATTGATGTTGGTATGAAAAATTTAGCATATTGTTTATTGAATGTAAGTGAAACAAATAACTATGATATTATAGATTGGAATGTTGTAAATTTAACGGATTCGGATAAATATGTATGTAAATGTTTAAAGAAAAATAATAAAGTATGTGGAAAAAAAGCAAAATATTTTAAAAATGCTAATTATTATTGTAAAACACATGCTAAACAAAGTAATTACAACATACCAACAAACGAATTAAATATAAATAGATTAGATAAAAAATTAGTATCTGAATTAAAAAGTTTAGTTAAAAAATACAATATAGATGTTGATAATAAAGTTAAACGAGTTACAAAATCATTATTACTTGATAGTATAAAAAAAGAATTAATAAATAATTATTTAATGCCTGTTATGGTAAAAAAAGCAACATCTGTTACTTTAGTAGAATATGGTATTGCTTTAAAAGATACATTTACCGACATATTTAATTACGATGAAATAGATATTGTTATTATAGAAAATCAAATTGGTCCATTAGCATTAAGAATGAAAACATTACAGGGAATGATAACACAACATTTCATTGAAAATAATATTAAAAATATAGAAATGATTAATTCTTCTAATAAATTAAATCAAATTTTAGGTGGAGGTAAAAAAATGTGTTATAGTGAAAGAAAAAAGGCAAGTATTAAATATACGTTGAATGATTTAAATGAAAATACAGAAATTTCACGATGGTTTGATCATTTTAATAAGCATAGTAAAAAAGATGACCTTGCTGATTGTTATTTGCAAGGTAAATGGTTTATTTCTACATTAAAACAAAATAAAACAAAATAAACAAGAAACACTAATACATACAAGAAAATTAATATATATATAGAAAATTTTAATTTAATATAAAATAATTAAATTATAATGCGGATTACTTAAAATTAAAAGTTCTATTTACAACATAAATGAGTATTCAATTAAAACTATCTGAAGAAACGATAGATGGACCAGTATTAGAACCAGTAAGTATTGGAGGAGGTCAAAAATCAGTAAATTTTGGCCCTGGTGCTGAAATGTTAATGAATCCTAGTAAGCAAAATAAATCTGGAGAACCAAAATCAGATATTAAGTTGTCTGAAATAAATGATTTAGATGACATTGATATTAGTGATAAACCATCTACAAATATTAGTAAAGGTGATTTTTTGTTAAATAGTGCTTCTAATTTGTCAGATGACACTATAAAACTTGATATTGACACACCTTTAGAAGAAATAAAAACAGAAGCACCTTCATTGATTGGTAATTTAGGAAAAACACAATCAAACGACGGATTTAAAAGTTTTACAGAAATACCAGTAAATCCAGAAATTAAAGTCCCTGAAAAACCTAAACTAACGGGTAATGCTTTATTGAAAGAAAAATTCAATTATTTAAGAAAATTAGAAGCATTAGAGAAAAAAGGTATTGCACTTAGTAAAAAATATTCGATGGAAAGTAGTTTGGATGAAATGAAAGGTGAATATGAAATGTTGAAATCCGAAAGAGAAAAAGATAATAGTAAAAAGTTTCAAGGAAAAATGTTGATGGCATTTGTATCTGGTATTGAATTTTTAAATAATAAATTTGATCCTTTTGATTTAAAATTAGATGGATGGTCAGAGGCTGTAAATGAAAATATGGATGAGTATGATGATGTATTTGGAGAATTACATGAAAAATATGGTGGTAAAACAAAAGTAGCGCCAGAATTGAAATTATTGTTTATGTTGGGTGGTAGTGGATTGATGTTACATATGACAAACACCATGTTTAAATCTTCCATGCCTGGTATGGATGATATTATGAGACAAAATCCAGAACTGATGCAACAATTTACTCAAGCAGCTGTAAATACAATGGGAGAATCAAATCCAGGGTTCAGTAACTTTATGTCTGATTTTTCACGTGGAGGAAATAACAATAGTATGCCACCTCCTCCTATTGTTCCTCCAAGAGGTTCTCCACCTGGACCAACGCAAGAAATGAAACGCAATCCACCAAGACAACGTAAACGTGTTTCCATGTCTCGTCCAGATATAGACGCAGCACGTAGTGGTATTCCAGACTTTAATGATGCTGAAAATATGGATTCAAGTTATGCAAGTGCTAGAGCAGAAATGAAAGGACCGGGCGATTTGAGAGATATTTTAGCTGGATTGAAAACTAAAACAATTAACATTAATGAAGGAAAAAAAGAAGGAAGCACAATTAGTTTACAAGAACTAGAAGAAATACAATCTACTGATTTATCTAGTAAAAATAATAAAATGGTAAAAAGCAAACGTAAGAAATCAAACCGAAATGTTGTAAATTTAGGTATATAATTTGATATACAATAATACATAGTTAACATTTATAATATATAATTAAAAATCTATAATTATATATTTATATAGATGGTATTAGGATTTTTAGTATATGAGGCAATGGATGTAGCTTATCATGTTGGTAAAATAACATATAATGGAGCATCTTTAATTTACAATTGGTATTATGATGTTAATATTTACAGTATAGATAATAAGGTTCGTACAGATGAACAGCATATTAAACAATTAGAAGACAGAGTTCAACAATTAGAAGATATGATATTAATTGGTAATTTAAAGATGAATAATAATAATCTTAGTTTAAATGATCAAGGACAATTATTATTATGTGATTCAATATAATAAAATAGTTATAATAGTATTTTATTATACTTATTTTATTATACTTATTTAAGATATATTGTATTTATTTTTTATATTTCTTTTTTTTTGTTTTTCGTTTTCGACCACGGTTTCTTTTACGACGTTTTGTTTTTTTTCCACCTTTTTGCTTCATAATACCTTCCAACTCAATTAATTCACGCTTAGCTTTTTTAATTTTATTCTCTTTCTCTCCCAATTCAACTTGTTTTTCAACTAATGTGTCTGGAGTTTCTTTAGATACTTTTATTTCTTTTATTATAGCTTTTTTTTCATCTTCCAAATCTTTAATTTCCTCTTTTTTATTTTTTATTTTTATAGATGTTTGGCGAAATGATTTTTTTACTAAGTTAGTTTCTGAATCATCTGGATCAACAAAAAACGTTTTATTACGAATATTATTAACAATAGTTCTTATTTTATCGAAACGATTTGGACAATTAAATACACCAGCATAACTATTTTTAATTTGTTCAGATAAAATAGACCCAATTTTACCAGCCAACGGTTTATTATCCCATTCTTCTTGTGTAACCATTTTAGATTGAAATAATAACAAATCAACATAAATATCTATTTCTACTTCATTTTTTTCTTTATCTATTTTCATATCAAAAAATAATCCAGATTCTCTTTTTTTTATATTAGGAGAATGTGAAATCATGTAAATATTTTGTTTATTTGGTTTTATTAATTTAGTCATATCTCTAATATTAGATTCTGGTTGATATTTGACCAATACATAATCAGGGATAAATTGTGTATTTTTTTTAAGTTTTTCCAGCGTAGTATCAACAATGATGTTATTAAAATCATCTAATTCATTATTTTCATTTAAAAGTAAAACGTCGGCTGTTTCAGCATAAATGGTTTTTTCAACATATCTAAATTTTAATATTTTACTTTCGGATACATTGTCTATGGTCATTATCATATTTTCGTATCGCTGTTGGTATTGTTTCAATTCAGTTGAATCTATATAGGTTTCCAATGGTTCAAATTTAATGTTATAAATATACCGTTTTCTATCATAGTAACTTCGCCTGTCTCTATTATCTTGTTTAATTCGAATAATTTTAGCTAATAAACCATTGTTAGGATGTGATGGGTCATTGTATTTAATAATATCTCCTTCTTTTATTTTAGTGTAACGATCCACTTGAGAATATTTACTTGCTTCTGATAACTGTTGAACATTAGAAATTTTTAAAGGGAAATATTTGGAACCAGAATAATTTGTTTTATAAAACCATTTTAGTTTGTATTTTGTTTTGTTTTTTTTATTTAAAGTTATATTGTCTATTCGCTTTTTCCTAATCATCAACTTTTCTTTTTCTTCAGCATTATTGTTTTGTTTTATTTCATATCTAGAATTTTGTCGTGAATCAACTCCATATATTTTATCGTGGTCATTTTTATCTCGTTTAAATTTATCAAGACTAATTTCATTCCCATCTGTTATAACATCTATTCTTAATGTATCATACACATCATCCATTTTTCTAATAAAGTTTCCATCAACAATATGCTCTCCTGTCTCATCATCATATTTAATAGTCATATTTCCTTTTTGATCTTTACCTATTATTGTTCCTTTATACCAAATATCTTCATTATCTTTATTGTATATTTTGTTTATATAGTCATTAAATAACACATGACCTTTTTTATCATTAAGTGTAAATTTAGTATTTTCGTTATAATTACCAGGTAGATCTTTTGGTATATTATCTTCCCCATCATACCAAAGAACTAATACACGATCTCCTTTTTTTAATGCTTCATAACGCCTATTGTTTACTTCTTGGTATGTAGGTGTATTTGTAAACAAATTTTTTTCAAAATGCTTGTCCATCAAATTTAATTCTGAATCTGAATCTTCTCCCTTCCCACTGTCTACTAATACACTTTTAATAATACCGGGAATACTCTCATTATTATTAATTAATGTTATGACGTTTCCTTCTTTTAAAATATTATCACTCATAGTTATATTTTAGTTAGATTATTTAACTAAAATATAAATAAATTATAAACTAATTAAACCAGCATTTTAAATTGGTTCATTGTTTTCATCATACCAGTATCGGTTTGTTGTTTTTTTGCCTTTTTCAATAACTCTTCTGCTTTCTTTATTTCGTCAGGTGTAACTACACCATCTCCATTCAAATCCAGCACATCTTTGTATTTTCTATATTCCAATGGAATAACGCAAAATTTACTGTTTTCATTAAACAAAAATTCAGTCATTACAATAAAAATAGCAGTAAGAGCTAAAGACATTAAAATATCACGTGTTCCCATCCAAGAAATAGAAAATATTAAAATTTGTCTGGCTATATGATTTTTAAGGTATTCTTCTTGTGTTTTACTTAATTCAATAGTAATATATTTAGAACCTATATTAAGCATAATCATTACTAAACCAGCAAAAAATTTACTGTTGTTAAGTGATGCTAAATTTTCTCTTATTTTTGTAATCATCTTATTTAATATAGTTTGATAAAATGTTTTAGAAAAGTATTAATTCCATTACATATTTATAAAGTAATTAATTATTTAGGAATTTAAGCATGTTCTTGTGTAGAATCTAATGTAGAACGTTCGGCATATGTTTTAATATCTCTATCTAAATCAGTTGTATTTGTATTGGTAACTGGAATTTTTAATTTTTTTAATAATTCTGTGAATCCTGTAAATCCTTCTTTATTGTATCGTTGACATTGTTTTCTTGTTCTATGAATAACTGAAAATCCTTCTTTACCTTTTTCTAGTTCTTCTTCCTCTTCCATCTTTAATTTTTCCATATCTTTTTTTGTTAGTTCTTTATTTTCCATTCCTTCTTTATTCTCCATTTCTTCTTTGTTTTTCATTTTTTCCTTTTTTTCTTTTTCATCCATTTCTTTTTCCATTTCAGCAATCTTTTCTTGATCTGTTTTCTCTTCTTCGGATTTTTTATTACTGTAGCCTTCAACAGTGCTTTGATGTAGAAGTGTAATCATGATAACTGCTAAAATAATAGCACTAATAGGGTCAACCATTTTGTACATAACACCAATTACAATCATCCAAGATAATTTACCCATTGATGTAGAAACACTATCTGCTAAAAATTCAGGAGTTTTATAAAACAAAACAACTAATAATGATAGTAAAATCAAATTTGTATATTTTTTCATTATATATAAATAAAAACAAATAAAAAATAATCTTCTTTTTTTATAAGTATGGCAAGTCAATTAGGATTTTCTGAATTTATGTCTAATAATGATAATAATGACCAATCAAATAAAAAAAGGAGAAATAAAACTATTAAAAAGAAAGCAAAACCAAGTAAAAAGGCTGTAGAATTCCTAAATTCTATGGATAATTTTAAGAATGAAGAAGATGAGGACGATAGTTTAGCAGATTTTAATCCTCCACCAAATCCAGAATTAACATCTCTCCCAAATGATAAAAAAGAAGAAGATGTTGATTCCGCTTTATCACCAGAAGCATTTAATAATATTAATGTTTCTGAAGAAAAAATTAAACAATATTATAATAACTATATTCCTTACTACGAAGAAACTACAAATGTTCCTAATATTCATGGTTCAAAGGATGACTTGATGAAAAAACTAAATTATATGATTCATTTACTTGAAGAAAACAAAGATGAAAAAACAAATACAGTAACAGAAGAATTAATTTTATATATGTTTTTAGGCGTTTTTGTTATCTTTGTAGTAGATAGTTTTGCTAAAGCAGGTAAATACACTAGATAATTACTATTTTTTGTGAGGATATAGGTTTCATTGCATAATTATATAAGTAATAATAGTATTTAGAATAATGATATGGTTGCACATTCATATTTTTTGTTAAATGGTGTGTATCTGCTATATTTTCTAAAATTAAAATTTTATATTTATCAATCGTTTTTAAATAATCAATTGCTAAATAAAACCCAAGTATAAGTTTATTTGTTTCAATATCTTTTTCATATTTTATACAAGAATAGCATTCTATTGATTTATCACTGTTATATGTAGTGTAATTATTTCTAAAAAAATAAAAGGCTTTTGGTTTCATATTTTCAATTAAAGCAAATATAAATATATGTTTTTTTTCTATTAAATATGTTAAATGTTGAAATTCATCCATGATAACGCAATCAAAATTCGATGTATAATTTTCAATATCACTTTGTAATTTAGTTTGTAAATCAAACAACATAGATGTATTGTTTTTTGTTATTAATGAAATATTTAAATGTTGTTGTGTAACAATGATTTTTTCAAAGTTATCTAACTTATAAAAATAAGCATTGTAAATAGTTAAAGGGACAAATGGTCTTGAAAATCCTTCATGTTTAAATAAAAATACACTGGTTTTTTGTTGATATCTCTCCCTAATATAGTGATTTTCTATAATTTGTCCAGCTATATTTTTACCTCTGTGATTTTTATCCACACATAAATAATCAATATATCCAAGATTTAAATTTACTTTTGACATTATCATTTGTTTATAAGCAGAAGTCATTAGTCCTATTAAATTTTTGTTTACTTTATCATAATACAAAGAAACTCTTGACGGCATACTTCTACAAATTAAATGATCTATTATATCATTATTAGTAGGAGTATATTTTTCAAATGAATCCGTCATATAATTATTTGTTAATAACCATTTCATATTTTTAATTTCATTTACAGATAATTCAGAAGCATCTTTAAAAATAATATTTTTGTTTATTTTATTGTTGAAATTTGGGAGAGATGTTTGAATAATACCCATTGGATATACCAAGTTTTTAATGTCATGATAATAAAATATAGGTTGTTTTGACCAAAAAGGATAACGAAGTTTAAAATAGATAATAAAAACAACATAAAATATTGTAATGGTTAAAAACATATATTTAATAATTAAAAAAATATCCATTATATTTTAGTGTGTAATAATTTTTGGGAGAGAAGACGAATGTAAATATAATGGATATGATAGAGGATTATATAGTATTTTATATTATTTATTACATGAGAATTATAATAATAAAAATAATAAAAGTAAAATCATAAATAATTATTCTGGTTTTTGTAAAAAGTATAAATATTGATATTCATACTGACATCCTACCATATCTATTTTTGAGTGCATAATAAAACCAACGCTTTTTGCTTTTGTTAATATATCTTTTTGAGAATCCATATACAAAACGTGTTCATTTTTTCTAGTATTTTTAGTAGCATCATCTTTAAATGTTTCATAAAAGTAAGCCTTATCGTTTTCGTTATCAGCGACATAAGCAGCTTTATACAAAAAGTCTTTAAACTTAACAACTGATTTAGTTAATCGTTCTTTAGCATATTTCTGAGCATTTACAAGTGTAAGTGGATTTGCAGAATTTAAAATTGGATCAAATTTATCACGATTTACCAAATGTATTACCAATCTACCACCTGGTTGTAACCAATCATAACAATTTTTAAAAAACTTGAGTTTGTCTTCTATACTATAAATTGTAAAATACAAGCATAAAATATGACTAGCACTATCATATTGAAAATTAGATGAATCTAAAGCATCACCTAATTTAAATTTACTATTTGGATATTCTTGTTGAGCTAATTTTACCATACTGGGAGAGATGTCTAACCCTTCTGCTTTGATACCCTTACTATTATAATGATTTACGTGATGCCCTCTACCAGAACCAATATCTATTACAGTTGATTTATCATCTATTTTTCCTGTTCTTTTTAAATGAACTACTTCATAATCATTTTTAATTTCATCATATACTAAATCATCGTAGATAGAACAGTAAAAATCATCATAAACATCATTACCTTTTTTAACTATAAAATCACTTGCTTGTTCAAAACCTTCTTTTTTATTAAAAGCAAATGTAGATATAACAAAGGCAACTATTAATAATATTAATAGTTTCTGTATCATAGGCATTTTCATGAAAAGTTTAGGGATTTTTCGTAATGTCTTAAATATTTTATTGAAAAATTTAATAAATGAACCAGTCATATATGTATTATTGGTATTTTTTTTATATGAAATGTAATTAATAATGAATGAAAACGATATTAATGATAAAAGGAGTCAAAAAGAGTTTTCTGGTATTACATTTTCTCAATTTAAAAAAACAGATGTAAAAAAACAATTGATAAATGCGATTTTATATAATAAATTAGAAGAAGCATGTTATTGGAGTGCTGAATACATATGTAGTGGCCATTTTATTGATTTGTGGGAAATAATTATATTACTGATTGGTAAACATATTCATATTGGTAATCCTAAACTCTCTATTTATTTAGAATTAAGACTTAATTTTTTTAAAGATATGCTAAATAATGGATATCTAGACAATGAAATAAAAATGAGAAACAACCAAAAAATTAGAGAACTATTTGCAGAAATAATGTGTGTTATGTGTTTGTCTAGAAAGAAAAATTCGTTTGATGTTCCCAAAATACCGAATGAAGAATACAATATATTAAGAATTTCTTACAAATTAGAAGCAGATGGTCTAGAATATGCTAAAAATAACTTTCATAAAGACGATCCAAAAGAATTGTTTATAGCGGTAAATGAATTAGCATTCAATATGAGAAGTAGTATTAAAAATATGACGAAAAGTATTTATTGGGTAGAATGGATATTAGGATTTGAATCATTGTCAAAAAGAGAAAATAATTTACTCTTTTTTGGTGCAAGAAGAGCTTATAATGTTCCCAACCAATTTCAAAAAGATATTATTTGGATTATTTGGGATTTAATTTTAGGAGAAGCAAAACGGAAAAACAAAGGCTTATTTAAAATAATAACATCCATTAATAATTTATTTTGTTTAAAATACTCTACGGGTGCTAAAAGAAAGAGAAAGTATCTAATATTTTATAGTATTGCGTTATTAACGGAACATGTTGATAATTCTGTAAAAATAATAAATAACCCCGAACTAATTGAAAAAATTAAAAAAAAAATAAATATTATTTACAAGCAAATAAAAGTTAATGAAATTAAACCTAAAACGGATTATTTATTTAATAATAGTTACAATTCAGGTAATTTAGAAAAAACAATTGAGCGTTTAGAAAAAATGAATAGTTTAACCAATTTAATTCCTAGAACCTAAAAAAAAATATATATAGGTAGTATATAATGCCTTCATACAGACCTAGATATTACAGAGCAGTTCGCGCCGATGATGGTACCACTGGTGGTAACATGAAATCCGGTATCCCTACTCGTGTTGGTAAAAACCCATACACCATGCGTTTAATTATCAATAAAGCAGACAATACATGTGGATGTTAAATAACAATTATACTATATATTATACTATATTTGTTGTAAGTTTATTTATTTTATATGACCTATTTGTATATGGAAAATACGAATAATATTAGTGATATTATAACACCTTCATTATCAAGTGGAACATCCGTATTTAATAATAATTCAATAAGTGCTCCATCGGTTCCAGTAGTTCAATCACAATCAACATGGTTTTATGTAAAGATTGTTTTTATAGTATTATTTTTAGCGTTAATGGGATTAAATATTTTTACATATTTATCAGAAGGAACCGATATATTTGGTAAATATTTAGGTATTTCTTTATTAAGAGGAGCCGAAGGCACAAAAGGTATACTTTCTACAACAAAAAAAGGAGGTGATATAGCTTTAGATGTAGCAGAAGGAACAACACGACAAATGATTGATATTCCAGAACAACAAATTAGAAAACGTTTAAATAAACCAACCGCTACTCAAAATTACAAACAATCTTCTACTCAAAATGTTAGAGCAACAAATACAGATATGGCAACAGGCAATAAATCATATTGTTATATCGGTAGTGAAAATGGAAATAGAAGATGTGTAGAAGCTTCTAAAGATGATGTTTGTGAATCAGGTAAAGTATTTCCAAGCATGCAATTATGTATTAACCCGAATTTAAGGTAACTATAAAATAAGTATAAAATAAGTATAAATAACTATAAAATAAGTATAAATAACTATAAAATAAGTATTATATAATTATTGAAATTATATAATATAAATTATGATGAAGCAACCGTATCTACTTGATTACTATATTTTGGTAAATACCATCGCATAGAAAAGTATGGTGGATTGATAGACAATGAATCTCCATCTGCTGATTTAAGATTAGCACCCGCTTTTACTATATTTGCTATTTCTATACCAGTAATCGCTCTACTAAAATATCTTAAATTTGATATTAAACCATCAAATCCTTTTTCCTGTGCTACATAAACATTACCATAATTTTGTTTTGGTGGAGAACCTTCAAAAATGTGTCTATGAACAATATTATTGTTTACGTAAACATCTAAATGTTTGTGTTTGACTCGAATAGTAACATTTATCCATTTTTGAAGAGGAATATTTGGTATAGTAATATCTGCTCCCATTGGATTATCGAATGTACTCATAATAACTCTTAATTCAGCACCATTATAATCAGGGTTTGTTCTAACATACAAACCTGGTCCATTATTGATTTGACTAATATTAGTTGTTCCGTTTAATGTTGTATCTCCTTTATGGAAAATGTGTTGATATTTGACACCCTCCTCTGTGGTTTCTAAAAATAACCAAGTATTCCATGTAAATTCAACGCCTCCTTGTTCATTTTTCGATCGCATAATAGGAATAGATTCATTATATTTTGGATGCTGTAATACAGTTACAGGTTGGTTTCCCCTTTTCATTCCTTTTATTATAATAGGATTTGGTGAAGGGGCAAAAAAGGATTGAACAATACTAGTTCCAATTCTTAAAACAAAAGTAAACAAAATAAGAATTAAAATTAAAAAAGCAACCTTAGCTATTGCTGAATTGGATTCTAAAAAATCAGCTGTTCCTGAAACATATTTATTATTCCTAAATGAGTCAAATAAATCACTTGTAGTTTGTTTTAAATTGCCAGTTACAGAAGTAAAACTTTGTGCTACTGCCGCTCCAGTATTTTGCATAGCGTTTTGTGCTCTTTCCATAGGATTACCTATATTAACATTTGGAATAGGATTTTGAACTTGATCAGACATATTATATATATAGTTATAAGAAATTAACATATTTAAAGATGTTAATTTTTGATTTTAATTATTTACAATATAAAACTACTCTTTTCTTGATTATCTTGCATAAAGGCAAATTTAAGTTTAAACCGGTTAAAGAAACTTCCAAAAAATCCACCACCATAACCTTCTTTATATAATTGGTAAGCTTCACGTGTATTCATAGGAGTAGAATAGTAATTTACTTTGGATAAATATCCAGCAAATCCTTTATGATTCGCATCAGTATCATTAGCATCGGTTATTTTAATTGACTGAGCTGCATCGGGTCGTTGTGCTACTTTTGGCATGATACTTGTTTTTACTAATTTTCCGTCAATAAAAATATCAATTGTATTTCCCGATTTTGTCATAATAATATGATTCCATTTTTGTAATGGAATACTATTAATAACAATTTCATGTTCATCATAAGTAGTGTTGGTTGTTTTATAAGAAATTTCAATATGAATATCATTTTGATTTTCTCCTAAATAAATTCTAGGATAATATAACGGTATGTCTTTACCATTTATTTTAATTGTATTACTTCGTTCCAATATCATTTTCTTTTCACCATAATATTCATTATAATCATTGATATAAATCCAAAAACTATATGTATAATCATTGCTTCCACTTCCTTTTAATTTATCAGATGAAATTGTTATTGTTTCTTTAGCATTGTGTGTTCCTGTTAAACTTGATTTTGTTTTATCAGCAAAAACGGTTGTAAAGAAGATATATAGTATTATTACAACTACTGCACCGAAAAGTATTTTTTTTAGGTCCATAATATAATAAATACTTAGAAAATTATAATATTAAATACATTATAATTTTCTGTATAGATGAATTACTAAATTAAACTTTTAATAAATCAGTTATTATTGGTGGGTTTTTGTTTTTTAATAAATTATAATTACTAATAATTTTATCTTTTGTTAAATAGTTTTTATAAAATAATACATTTGCTATTCCACCACTGACTCCATTATCTTCTCCTATTTTAATATTATCGTAATTAAAGTCTTCCATAACTCCTTGAAAACTATTTACCATTTCACCATTTACAAATAAATCATATGTTCCATCTATAAAATTTACCACTACATTATTCCATTTCTGCATCTTCAAATTAGGCATCGTGTATTCTTTTGGTGGTGTATTATTTGTTCCTGAACCCAATACGAATTTTAAAACACTATAAGGATATTTGTATTTGATGTTTGAATGATGAACTTCAAAATAGTTTTTTCCGTCCATCGATTCTAAATTATAATTAGCTGTATTATTTGACAACAATATAGATTCGATTACCTTAGCTTTTGTTATTTTATTGCCTTTATCATCTATATAATCTACTAATTCACCTTCTGGTATTTTTTTATAAATTGGACAGTAAAGGATTTGTGGTCTGTTATCAAAATCAATTACATTATTACAATCTTTTACATGTCCAGATTGGGGATGAACAAACAACCAAAATGATAAAGCATATGAATAATTAGGTTGATTTGCTATATTTGTAAATAAATTAATTTCTTCACTTGATTTTGGTGTGGTAGTTTTTTTAAGAGAAACCGGTTTCATTTGAAGAACAACAGCATCTCTTATTTCTTTCATATCATCACTCCCTTCTATATTAGGATTTGTATTATCTACTAATTTTTCAGCAGGACTTAATTCTGTTTTGATAGAATTTATTTGTTGTTCTAATACATTAATTTTTGCTTGTGTGTTTTTTATGTATTCTACACATTCATTTAAAGTTTCATCACAATTTCCCACAACAACACCATCTTCTTTTTCACAAAATCCTAAATCAATTAAACGAGATATCACTTTATCATTTGATTCAAAATTACTATATAATTTAAATAATTCATCCCAATTATCATTAACACCTTGTTTATTCATATATTTTACATTTTGACTATGTGATTTTTTAAATAATGCTTGTTTTAATTGAAATACTTTTTTTTGTAAATCTTCTTTTTGTTGCCGATTCATTCTCATGATTTCCTGTAAATCATTTAAATTACTTTTTTTATTAGATAAACTAAAATAAAGTGTTCTATCTACAGAAGGAATAATAAAATATAACGCTATAATAACAATCTCCAATAATAATATAGTGTATACAAAAGAAGGAGTGTTTTTAAGTTGGTCGGATATCCAATTAAAAGCAATAGCAATTATACAAGGAATAATAAATATTAAATTAAAAAGCAATTGTAACACCTGATTGTTTTTAATATATTTTTCAAAAAAGTCACTATTAGATATTATTGTATAACCAACAAACATAGCTATTACACCTATCATGACCATTATCCCTGTTGAAGTAGTTACAAATGCATTATCACTACTTAAGGTGATTAAACCAAAAATTACAATTGCCAAAAGAACAGATAAAATAGTCGCACTTGTTTTGAAGTTTGCCTTCATTATTCCCAATATATTTTGAATTTGTCCAAACATACTATTTCCTGTTTCACCTTCAAAAAACCCATCCTTATTTCTTAGCCGAATTATAAAAAAAATAATTGGAAGAATAGATAATATACCCAATAGCAACCACAGTGCTGAATTCGCTTTATCGTATGGATTTTCAACACTATTTATGATTGTAAATATAAAACCACCGATAATTGCCAGTGTAAATACAGACATTATACTTGTAAATTTATTTCTATCACTTGTAATGGTTTCAAACAAACTTTTTAATTTCCCTGGTATCTCTCTTAAAAATGGTAGTATTTTTTTTAGTAGTGAAATAACCTTTTCTCTTAATGGTTTTACAAAAACAGTAAGAAGTATTAAAATTATAGTTATAATAATTAAAACAATATGAACCGTTTTCTCTGTTTCTAATGCTTCTTTATTTTTTAATATTTTATTGTATTTTTTTTCTTTTTTTTTTGAATCAGACATATTGTATATATTTTATATATTATTTATATTAAATAATCTATAAAATGATTCTGTTTATAAACGATTCATCATTCCTTTTTTAGCATGACATTTTCTACAGACAGCTGCTAAATTACTTACATGGTTAGAACCTCCATATTGTAAATCAACCTTATGATCTACTTCAAATGTAGCGTCCAATTGCTCTCCACAATATTGACATCTCCAACTCTGCTGTGAAGCAACATATTTCTTTTTTGTTTCACTTACACTACGCTTTGTTGAACCAAAACCAGAACGCATCATACGCTTGGTCTGTGGTGTGCTAGTTAAATTTTCAATTATCTTATTTGAATTGGTTAAATCAAAAATAGGTGTTATCATATCTCTTGTATTGGAATCAATTGGTAAATAACGAACTACATTGGAACCATGAAGTAGTAATTTTTGCGAAGATAAGGGATATTTTTTAATAAATACATATAAACTTAAACCAATAAAACCAATAGTTGCTATTTTGAAATATTTCTTTTTTGTTAAAAACCATTTGGAATAAGCCCCATCATGATACGTATCAAAAATCAATAATATTGTTATTATAAAAATCCATTTGTCTATTCCCATTATATAAATAATAATATTTTAATAGTTATAAATTCGTCTGTATAATATAGACAATTCCTGAGATATTTGTAAAAAAGCAATTACTAGCAACAATACCGAAATAAGAAATAATGTATTTTCACAACATTTATATACTTTTGACATTTAATTGTATTGGATGTATGTATTTAAATTATTTTTTATATAAGTAAGCCACTAATCCAACAACTCCTAATACTATACCTATCTGTATTACTTTTCTCTTAAGATTATAATAATCTTTATCTTGTTCTTTGGATGGTTTGTATTTATCATAATATTTTTCTAAACTGCTTTGTAAATCCTCTGTTTTCATATTATTTTCTTTATAAATTTTATTAAATATATAATGAACCCATTTCATAAATGACAACCTGGATTCTAAATAAGGTGTTACTGGATAATTATCAATCATTTTAATGAAATCATTCCCTAATGGTTTCATAGGAATAAATAATGGAATGTTTTGAACAAAATCATAATATTTTTTCTTAGTAACATCATTAGGGTATTTTGGATAATTTAAGGCAATTGTTAGCATAACAAATTTTATATGAGGCAACCAAACCTCCTTGTTTAAACTCATTTATATAGGAAATGATATAAAAATAATTTGATTTTTACATATAGAACCAATGAATATAAATCAAAATAAAAATATTTTTTGTACTAATTGTGGGAAAAATGGCCATCATTTTAGATCATGTAAAAAACCTATAACAAGTTCAGGTATTATATGTTTTCGTAAAAGAAATCATAAAATCGAATACCTATTGATATGTAGAAAAGATACATTAGGATATGTTGAATTTATGAGAGGTAAATATCCAATGTATTTTAAATCGTATATCATTAATTTAATTAATGAAATGACTATTCAAGAAAAAAATAATTTACTAACAAAAACGTTTGATGATTTATGGTATCAATTATGGGGAGATTTTGTAAATTCAAAATATTCAACAGAGGGTAAAATATCAAAGTCTAAATTCAGTCATATTAAAGATGGTGTAAATATTTATGACTCTGATTTTTTTGAGTTGAAAGAATTAATTCAAAAAAGCACTACCAAATGGACAGAACCAGAATGGGGATTTCCTAAGGGACGTCGGGAATATCATGAAACAGATGTAGACTGTAGTAAAAGAGAGTTTCAAGAAGAAACAGGTATTTTAAGTAGAAGAATAAATATGATATTAAATGTTATACCATATGAAGAAACTTTTATGGGTTCAAATTACAAATCCTATAAACATAAATATTATTTAGCTTATATGAAAGATATTGATAATTCAACTAATTTTCAAAAAACAGAAGTTAGTAATATGAAATGGTTAACTTATGACCAAGTGTTAAAACATATCCGTCCTTACAATAATGAATTAATAAATATTGTAAAAAAGGTAAATAAATTAATTAAAGATTATGCAATTGTTTGATGATAATAAATATTTATAATATTTCAGTTATAAATATTTGTTTTTTTATAGTTTAATCTAATCTAATATTATATTAATAATGGAAGAAAATTTATATCCACATATTGAATCAAAAGATTTCAATAGAAAAATAACATTAAAAAAGGAATTTTCAAATACAAAATTAAATGGATATTCAAAAAAAGATTATAAGGATATTGAGAAAATTTCAGATAAATTATGTAATGTTAAAGATTTTGAATTAACAAATCATCAGCAATTTGTTAGAAATTTTCTATCATTTGAAACTCCTTACAATAGTTTATTATTATATCATGGATTAGGTACAGGTAAAACGTGTTCTTCTATATCAATTTGTGAAGAAACTAGAAAATATATGAAATTAATGGGATATAATAAAAAAATCATTGTTATAGCTAGTCCAGTTGTTCAAGAAAATTACAAATTACAATTATTTGATGAAAGAAAACTTACATTGGTAGATGGTTATTGGAATATAAAAGCATGTACAGGAAATAAATTTATAGAAGAAGTAAATCCCATGTTTACAAAAAATATATCACGTGAAAAGGTAATTAAACAGATTCATAAAATAATTAAAAATTGGTATCAGTTTATGGGTTATTTAGAATTTTCCAATTATATAACTAGTATTATTAAAAAAGCAAATATATCATTAACTGATACAGATTTAAAAGATAAAAATAAAATAGAGATAATTGAAAAAGAATTTTCAAATCGTGTAATTGTTATTGATGAAGTTCATAATATTAGAACAGGAGATAAAATGAAACGAACATCGGAACATTTTTTAAACTTGGTAAAATATGCAAAAGATACAAAATTAATTTTACTAACTGCTACACCAATGTATAATGATCATAGAGAAATCATATGGTTATTAAACTTGATGAATTTAAATGATGGTCGATATATGTTGAAAGAAAAAGATATTTTTGATAAAAAAGGAGAACTAATAGTAGATAGTAAAGGGAGAGAAATAGGAAAAGAACTATTAATTCAAAAAAGCACAGGATATTTTAGTTATGTAAAAGGTAATAATCCATTTACATTTCCTTTTCACATTTTACCAGAAACTAGTAGCCGAAGTGAATCATTAAGATTGTTATCAAAAAGTAAAAAATGGTCTTATCCTAATTTACAAATTAATGATTTAAAAATAGATATACCAATACAATATTTAGATTTATTTATCAATAATATTGGTGGAACTATACAAGAAAAGGCATATAAATTACTTATTGAAAAATTAAAAAAAGATAATCCAGTTTTGAAAAAGAAAAATAAAGGTATTCAATATACCATTATAGATGGTCCTTTACAATTATTAAATATGGTGTATCCTAACGATGCTATTGTATCCGACAAAAAAGTTACTAATTCTACAATTGATAAATTATATGGGAGAGATGGTCTATTGCGATTAATGACTCGTAATAAAAATAAGCGAGATTATCAATACAAACCATCTACAGTTGAAAAATTTGGAAGAATATTTTCAGAAAGTAAAATAAAAAATTATAGTAAAAAAATACATAATATTATAACTGAAATAAAAAAATCAAAAGGAATTGTTATGATATATTCACAATTTATTGAGGGTGGTTGTGTTCCTCTAGCATTGGCGTTGGAAGATTTGGGATTAGTTCGTTCTAATGGTAACAACTTGTTTAAAAATCAACCAAAAAATCGTTATAAATTTGTAAATGAAAGGGGAAAGAGTTTTTATGGAAGTTATGCTATGATTACAGGTGATCCAAACATCTCTCCCAATAATAAAAACGAATTAAAAGAGGTTACAAATATTAAAAACAAATATGGTGAGTTTGTTAAGGTTGTTATAATATCCAAAGCCGGTTCAGAGGGATTGGATTTTAAAAATATTAGACAAATTCATTTAATGGAACCTTGGTATAATTTAAACAGAACAAAGCAAACCATTGGTAGAGCAGTTCGAAATTTAAGTCATTGTATGTTACCATTTAAAGAACGAAATGTAGAAATCTTTTTATATGGAACACAATTAGATAATAAAAATGAAAATGAAGCTATTGATTTGTATATGTATAGATTGGCTGAACAAAAAACGATGCAAATAAACAAAATATCTCAGATATTAAAAGAAAATGCCTTGGATTGTGTATTAAATAAAGAACAAATGAATCAATACCAAAAAAATGTGGAAATTGAATTATCAAGTGGATTGACATTGAAAGATTTTGATGTTAGAGCAAAAGATTATAGTTTTGCTTGTCAAATAGGAAAATGTAATTACACTTGTTTATTGGATAAACAACCCGATTTTAATGAAAATGATAAAGATTCATCTACTTATAATGATTATTTTATTATATTAAATTTAGATGTTTTGATTAAGAAAATAAAGTTTATTTTTTCAAACAATTACATTTTACATAAAAAACAATTGTTTATGATGATTAATCAATACAAAAAATATTCAGATGAAGAAATTTACATTGCTTTGGATATTTTAATCAATAACAAAAATGAATTTATAAAAGATCTGTTAGATAGACCAGGTAAACTTGTAAACATTGGTGAATACTACATGTTTCAACCCATGGAATTGTATAATAAACAAATACCTTTATTCAACAGAAAAACACCAGTAGAATATGAAAATGATAAAATTAAAATGAGTATACCAAAGGTAGTTTATAAAAAAAAGAGCAATAACAATATGATATTAGATAATATTGTATCTATTTATGAATTTTTAAATGATGATATTAAAACGATATCAATTCCTAATAAATTAGAAATAAGTAAA
>Ga0228624_1000255_pt1 | contig 29493 bp, 32 predicted proteins | sample 29DmetaG_FD_182744 | JGI IMG/M metagenome (GOLD analysis project Ga0228624, IMG submission 182744) | Seawater microbial communities from Monterey Bay, California, United States - 29D | ecosystem: Environmental > Aquatic > Marine > Coastal | place: USA: California | collected 2016-10-10 | reverse complement strand
CCAGATTTTCTATCATCTATTGATTGTTCCTCTGATTCATTTAAATAATCAACACCTATTTGGCTTCCTGTTCCACTTTCATCATCTTCATCAGGTTCTTGACTACGACGATCGCCGGATTTTCTATCATCCATCAATTCTTCTTCAGATTCATTCAAAAAATCAACACCTATTTGGCTTCCTGTTCCACTTTCATCATCTTCATCAGGTTCTTGACTACGACGATTGTCGGATTTTCTATCATCCATCGACTCTTCTTCAGATTCATTCAAAAAATCAACACCTATTTGGCTTCCTGTTCCACTTTCGTCATCTTCATAATGACTTTGTTTACTACTAGTATGTCTGGTTTTTTTTTCAATTCCTAAATGACCTAAAATAGCCCTTTTTGAGTTACTTGAGTCGGTATCTTTCTCTGTTCTCATGGAATCTATTTCCTCTGAAACTTCTACAATTGATTCATAATCATCTTCGTCGGGAACTTTAATTCCAAGATGACCCAATGAGACTTTTTTAGATTTTTTTGATTTACTAGTAACTTCTCCCTGAGATGTAACGGATATTTCTGATAATTGACTAAGGTTATCATCCATAGTTTCCTCAATATTAACTGAAGATTTAGTATCATCAACATCACCTTCATCAAATAACATATTAGATTTTTTAGCAGTAGTAGGTATATATTGATGGAATTCTTTTATATTTGTGAATTTAAGTGAATTTTCTACTTCTTTTTTTAATTTATCTTCATCGTCATGAAGACTTAAATGATTATGTGGTATTCTTTCCATTACTGATAAAGCAGATGAAGGCATCAAAAATGATTCAGAAATAGTTTTTTCATAATTATTCTCAACTTTATATATAACCGTTTGACGATGAAGCGATGATGTAACTGGGAAAAAGTTATTTGTATGAATTATATTTAATAATAAATTAAGTCCTGTTACACTACCATATCTTGCTTTAAGAAACTTCTCCTCCAATAGAATTATATGTTTTGGTAAATTGGGTTTTGTCTCCCTAAGTTGAATATATAATATAGATGGTGTTTGCTTTGAATTAGTAATTATTTCCTTAATAGAATTTCTCATAAGATTTAATGATGATGTTCGTGATATGTCAGTAGGATGTTTTGTAAGTTTATACCTATGTATCATAAGTTTATTAGAATTGAAATTGTATATAAAACTTTTATCAGGATTTATGATAAATTTTCCATCATTTCCTTCGGCGATTCCATATCTTAATCGTGATACTGTTCCATAATGAAATCCCTGGTCAACCGCAAGATTTTTATTTATTGTTTCGTCTATACTTTTATCATCACTATTTGATTTCTTCCATGAATAGTTAGAAGACCCTTTTATAGGAAACCCTTTATTATCAACTTTCATATTACAACTGGGACATACATTTTTATTTGTATCTGACTCTGCAAGTTTATAAAGACAATTATAGCATAAAGCTTTAAAATTAGATACTTTAGACATGTTTATAATAATATATTATAATAAAAAATAAATCTAAATAATACATTCTATTGTTTAGGTAATTAATTAAAAATAACTTTATAATAAAAAAGATATGAGTGATAAAAAAGAAAAGCTAGATCAAAAGTTTGATGAAATGGTAAATAAAATAAAAGAAAAAGAAGTAGATATAAATTCTCTTGAGGAAGGTTCAAAAAAAACTATTGTAATAGGTATAAAAGAAGCGCTTAGTAATGAAAAATTAATGAATGCAGGTAGAGCTCTTTTTACAAATTATCAACTTGTTAGAGCATTCGTACCAATTATTTTTAAATTGTATATGAAAGCGTAATTCTTAAAAATATAATTTAAGAATAACGACAACTATGAGATTCGAACTCACGCGGGCATGTGCCCAATTGCTTAGCAGGCAATCGCCTTAACCACTCGGCCAAATTGTCAATAAATAAAATCTTAAAGCGCTTCCAATAGGGATCGAACCTATGACCTTGCGGTTAACAGCCGCACGCTCTAACCAGCTGAGCTATGGAAGCAATAAAAGTTGATAGCGCTCTCAATAGGGATCGAACCTATGACCTTGCGGTTAACAGCCGCACGCTCTAACCAACTGAGCTATGAAAGCATTTCAGGTTACTCTAAATAATTTGTAATAATAAAGTAAATGCTGGTAGTAACCTTTGCTATATTTTAAAATGCGCCAACCGGGAATCGAACCCGGGCCACTCGCTTGGAAGGCGAGTATCCTAACCACTGGACTATTGGCGCTATATTTGAACCATACTGACTGGGAATTGAACCCAGAACCTCTAAAAATGAGTATCTTTCATTAGATGACCAGTATTAAAATTGACAATGTTATGAATTTAATCATATCAGTAGAGTCCGGTGAGGGCGAATCGAACGCCCGACCAATTGATCTACAGTCAATCGCTCTACCATCTGAGCTATCACCGGTTCAAACAAAAAATTCAGTGTGTTCCTTTCTCAGGAACTATTACTATTAAAGTAAAGACTGTAAAGTCCTATCAGTTTATCTAATATGGCTTTAATAATAATTAATGTATAATTAATTAATAATTATGAGTGCTATGGTGTGCTGTTTGTTAATAATTAAATAAGTCTATTAACAATATATAATATTATTTGATCAAAGTAAACTATATCTTTATTAGTAATACTAAAATTATAATAAGTAATAAATGCTGTTTGTTAGTAAATAAATTACACAATCGACAATTTTACTTAACTAAAAAAATATTAGTTACTCTGATAATTAATAATAACGAGTTATCCTTAAATAATTATAATCTGAAATTTAAAAATAAGAAAGTTATATCTTTTAAAAGTAAATATAAACAATGAGTAAATTTGATAAACTTAAAACACTTAAATCCAATGATATAGGTTTATTTAATCTTAAAAATAAAGTCGCATATGGAAAAGTTGTTAAGATATTTTCTCCAAATAAATGCCAAATTATATTTGGTCTTAATAATCTAATATTCAAATTTAATTGTAAACTTAGTGGATCTCAAACTAATACCAATTCAAATGTAAATAATTTAATCGATTTAGTTAGCAATTCAACCGATATTAACTTAAATACTCAAATAATTAAATTAACTTGCTATGACTTTGATAAAGAAGGTTATTTACTTGTAGATATTAGTGATAATCAAAAATTAATTAATAAACACCTTATTGATAACTCGGCACTTTCAAAATATGATTATAACTCAGATGAACTATTTGATTTTAATTCAGATAAATGATTAATGTCCGACCCAATTTTTCGTAAAATTCGTTTTTCACGAATATGAATTGTATTATTTTCACTATCTTTAACGGGGTATATGTAATCATACTCTCCTTCGTCGGTCCAGTTTCTCCATAATGGAACTCCTTCGATTACATAACTGACTATTTTATGATTAGATTTAATACATACAACATCACCTGTTAAATATTTATGATTATCTGATATATTTACATCAATACCGATATTTAATGACATATATGATATTTGCTATATGTCTTTAAATAATTATGGAGTAATAAAATCTAAACTTATTCACTTGGAGAAGGCTTTGGTGGATTTTCAGATGCCTTTTCATCATCTTTTTCTTGCTTTTTCTATAGCAAGTTTGGAAGAAGTTTTGTGACTAGATCTTGATACATCTGCGGGATTAATAATTAACCTGTCGAATCGAGGAGAAGTTTTTCTTTGATGATTTCTTTTAGAAAGTTTTGAAGAATTTCTCTTAGTGACTGTATAAGATTTAGGCCCGCATCCACTAGATGATAATCCCATGGGTGACATTAAACTTCTTCTCATAGGAATCATATCAAATGGTGTTAAAATAGGTTCTATTGTACTGCTTCTTGGCAAATATAATATGTTAATATATTTGTATCATATTAGTATATTTCGCATATTAATATTCGTATTTTATAAATAAACATTTTATAGAAAATTCTATAGTATAATTATTTTAATTATTTATTCTCCAATCCATCATCTGGAGACCTAATGCAAGACCTACACCCAACATTAAATTATTATATACATAATGATCTACAGTTCCTAATATTGTAAGTAGAACAGTTGCTCCTATTATGTATAATGCACTGTAAAACATGGTAGTGTCATTAGTAATCAGTCTATTTTTTAAAGTCATTGCCATAACTATGATTGTAAGCGTAATAAAAGTTTTCATAAGTGTTTTGAGAAAATATGAAAATGAAGTTTCGTAAGCGTCCTTTTCTTTTGAACAAGAAGATACCATTTAATATAAATGTATATAAATATTTTCTATAAAGCTTCAAAATTCAAAAAAAAATATAAATCTTTACTACTGAAAAATGTATTTTTATCTGTCAAATTTTTGGTTTGAATAGTCGATTGATTAACTAAATCTGATACAAAAATTTGGGAGGGATAAATATTTTTATAATTTTGTATATCATTATCTTTAAATACACATTTTTTATTATTTAAAATATATGCTCTTAGTTTTAATACTATGTTACGATGTGTAATTTTATAGTTTATTTTATAACCTAATGAATTAAAATAACGCTGCAATTTAATAATATCGTTCGGTGTAAAATTATACAATATATCTCCTGTTTGCTCTATAGAACTATCATGTCCCATTATTCTTACTCCTTCAGTAAATATACGCAATAGTTTATTAAATAATTCATTTATATTTCTTTTATCCCAATTAATACAAATTGAATTAGGCTCTCTGGGTTCTTCGAAAAACATCTTATCTATAAAATCATTAAAATCAACTTCTTCATCACTTTCTTGGTTCATTAATTAGTATAATTATTTAATAATTATAAAAATTACGAATAATTATATATTTTTATCGTATTTAAGAACTAAACCTATATCTGTTTGGTATGTCTGTGGTAAAATATATTCTAGAACTCTTTTAAATCCATTAAGTTCTATCTTTCCACTATAATGTTCTCCTGTATTTACATATTCATCACAAACATCATAAAATTGTTTAATTCCTTCTATTTCTGGACTTAAACCTAACTCTTCAATTTTCTTTTTTGAAACTTCAACTGCTTTTATTCTTGCTGGCTCATCTTTTAATTTTTTCTCTTTCACATCTCTGTCTCTTCTACTCTTTTTCCCCATTAATTAAAATTAATCACTTTATCTTTAACTTTTAATTATAAATATGACGGGAGAGCAAATAAATCTGACATTGATTCACTTGAATGTAATTTTTGAATGGCTTCGGCTAATAGATCTTCAACTGTAAATACGCTTAATTTTGAGCAATTCTTTAAATTGTAATCCTGAGGAATTGTATTACTAACAATTATTTTCTTTAGACATTCACATGAATTTATCCTTTCTAATGCTTGTCCAGAAAGAATACCATGGGTTACAATTGCGATAACATCTTTGGCACCAAACTTAACAAGTGTTTCACATGCTTTTATTAAAGTTCCTCCTGTATCACACATATCGTCTAATATAATTGCCGTCTTACTCTTCAATGAATTAACATCCCCTATTATGATTGAATCTTCTACACAATTAACCTTCGAATAATCTCTTTGTTTATGCATAATCAGTGTATTTAATTTAAGCAGCTTGGCAAATTTCAGTGTTCTTTTAGTTGCTCCTGCATCAGGTGATACAATCAAATATTTATCGGCTATTTCATCATAACTTAGCTTATCGAAAAGAGTGTTATTAAGATAAGATATTACTAAATTAACTGAATATAGATTATCTACTGGAATATCGAAAAATCCTTGAATTTGGGGACTATGAAGGTCAATTACAAGAAGTCTATTAATTCCAGCAATAGTAAGCAAGTTAGCAATCAATTTTGCTGTTATAGGTTCTCTTGAATCTTCTTTCTTATCTTGGCGTGCATATGGATAACAAGGTAATACCAGATTAATACTTTTTGAATTCGACCTCCTGCAAGCATCTATAATTATTAGAGTTTCCATAAAATAATCATTAATAGATTTTTTTGTTTCGTAATCATAAGTTCCTGATTCGATTATAAAAATGTGTTTATTTCTAATATTTTCATTAATATCTATTTTAATCTCAGTATTACTAAAATCTTTTATTGAACAATCCACCAACGGTTTATTAAGAATTTTTGAAATATTTTTAGCTAATTTCTTATGAGAATTACCTGATATTAATCTGATGTTGTCCAATGTTAAGTCACCAGAATGATCAAGACTTAGGGAATCTTCCATTAAATTTATATATATTGAATCTATTTTTAAATTTATATTTAATCCCATGTATATTTTGGTTTTTTAAGTAATTAACTCTAAACCCACCATAATCTTATATCTTTTTCATTTTTTCAATATTTTATTGTTAAATTTATGAATTTCTTTTGGATAATAATTCCAATCACTATTAATTCGATGCTTTATAGGTATTTTACTCAAACCCTGGAAAAAAATCAAATCACTATTAAATCTTATATAGCTGTGAGGATTATTACCATTGTATTCTATACCGTAATTGTTCATTAATATATTATATATCCTGTAAGACTTATTAATAATACTGTAATCAAATCTATATTTTTCAGTGTAATAAGTTGAAAAACTTAAATTATCCGGATCAATATGAAATATTTCAGCTATAAAATATTCATTCTGCATTAATTTATATGCAGCGATTTCATTTTCAAATCTTTTATGACCTAAATTATTATCTGGAAAAGTTTTTTTAACAACTCCATCTTTAAAAATTATTATATCAGGATTTCCTAAATCATTGGGTCTTTGAAAAGTATGTATATGCTCCCCCCGTGTTTTTACAGGTATAGTTACTGTTAAGTCAGTCCTTTTATACTTAGGGGTTTTTTCTTTGGAATGATTACATCCCATACTACTAATACCGCTATAAAATAAATTAAATAAACCATATAAAATTATATTTATAAATTATAAGTATGAATAATATACCTAAAATTCATTTTATATTACCAGGAGGCGGAGTAAGAGGTGCTTTTCAAGCAGGATTTTTATATAAATTAACCAAGGAATACAGTGACAAATTTGAAATAGTCCGTATAGATGGGACATCAGTAGGTTCAATAAATGGCTTTGCGGTAATGAATAACGATATTGAAAAATTGAGAGAAACTTGGATGAATGTCACCAATGTAAACGATCTTTTTGATAATTGGTCAGATACACCAGTTATCGGATACCTTTCAAGTGCATATTATGGATATCATAATAGCGGTCTCTTTTCTAATTCAAAACTTAAAAATATAATTAAGAATACCCATGATACAGGATGGGAAGAAAAAAATAAAATAGAACAAGATAAATACTCTTGCGCGGTAGTTAATTTAGAAAATGGAAAAACAAAATATGTTTATGGTTCTGACCCAAATATTATTGATTATGTAACCGCATCAGCGTCGCCGTGGGTTATAAGTAATCCAGTAGATATTGATGGAGAACAATATGCAGATGGAAGTTTACTAGAAACATATCCTATAAAACATGTTAATAAATGTAATGCTAATCTTACAGTAATTGTAGGTTATGATCAAGAACATTTTAAATACGTATCCGGTGATAACCGAAACTTACTAACTTATTTGGCCAATCTTATTGACATTTCAAGATTTAATTCTCTTAATACGCATAAATTGAAAGAATTAATTGATAGTGGAGAAGTAATAGGCATAGCTAATCCAATGACTATGTTGTTTGTTCACTTTGATAATGAAGCAATAAAAGAAGGTTTTCGTACAGGAGAAGAATTTGCAGAAAGTTTTTATAATACATATATTAATAAAAAAGAGGCTAATCATGGAGATAATGACAAGGATGAGGATAAAGATAATGATACCAATTTAGAAATAAATGTAAATAACGATGATAAAATATCTATTTCTCAAAATCAAAAATTAGATTAAGTCTTGTTTCTACAAGTTTGTCTGCTTCATCATTAACTTCATCGTCGTGTGATTCAATAAAATCCCGGAACAATATTTCTTTTAAATTATTACCTTTTATTCTAACCATATTATCTGCAGTTACTATACTGTAGATTTTATCAACATTTTCTACTCTTTTAGCATAATCTGATTGAAAAACTCTTATCCATAATCCTGTTTCATAAACAAGGGTATTTCCGCTTACAATACATCCTTTATAATCATACATGTTAGCATCGCTTTTAATTTCTACAAATCCTAATACATCGTCATAATAATCTGGATTTTTTATTATATCTTTTAGCATAATCTCTCTGTCATCTAATATAATAGTATTATCCTCAGAAAATCCCCAATAATAACAATGATCTATATCCTGTGGCGTTTTAATGTATCCCAGCCCATCATTGACATATTTAGCAAATTTATAATTAACCGCAAGTTTTATATCTCTATCTTTTATCTCTTCATAATCTCTAAATTTAGTATTATTGATAGAAATAGTATTATCACTTGTTACTAAACAATATAATTCAGTTACTCTTGGACTAAATTCAGCATTTTTAGAATTTTCTACTCTAATCCAGTGATTATCCTCGAATACTAAATGACTGCCTGATACTACGGTTCCTTTATATTTATATGTATCAGCTCTATGAGGTTTTATATATAATTTTCCAAGAACGGTATTATTCTTAATTCTATCACCCACATTTAATTCCTTAATAGGAATTTGAGTATCATCTGGAAGGTCTACTGGAGTATCTCCTGGAAAACAAACAGCACATATAGGACATGCTACAATTTTTGTAAATGGTCCGCCAAAAATACATGCTAAGCATATAACAATAATTGCTATCATTGCCCCTACATATCTTGATAACCATAGAGCAAATCTTGGTATAGGTCCATTGGAAAAACTATACATAAGTAATGGCAGAGTTTTTGAAAACTGCATCAATACCTCTAATAAAGCAGACTGTTTTTTTATTAGTAATTTAAGTTTTTCTTGAAAATATATAATTGCTGAATATGAGTTTGCCATACGGTCTGCTGTATTTTGCACCAGTGTAGCAAACATTTCTCTCATTACTTTAGACATTCTTCTCAAACTGTTAATAACGTTGGTAATAGAGTTTAGCCCTTTTTTTAGACCATCAAGTAGACTCATTATTGGTTTCATGAATATATCAAGGCTACTTTTGATAATAGATGCTGAACAATGATTAAAGTTGTTAACAGTTTTATTAACAAAACCATCACCATCCACAACATCGGATAATCCGGCTACAGGAATTATATGTGGGTAACATCTTATGGTTTTCCAATTTGAATTAAGATAATCCTTAATTCGATCAGTATATATTATACTATAGATTATGCCATAAACAATTACAAGAATGATGATATATTTAGTTAATGAAGTAGCCATATAATTTATTATAAATTAATATAATAATTAAAAAAATTATTAGATAAAATCATTTCTAATAACTTTTATTGTATATGTTTTTCAACATAGTTATCAATTTTGTTATTAAGGTCAATATTTCTTGATTCTGTAAAATCTCTTATTATAAGACCATTTTCGAGCATTATTTTTTCTGACTTAGTAATAAAATTAATACACGGACACTTAACTTTTCCTACAAGTGTCGCTCTTGAATGATTATATGTCCTCTTCCATTTTCCATTTTCTAAAACAAGTGCATTAGAAGATATAAGTTGCCCATCAATTATATACATAGTCAACAAGGAACTATCAATATCAACTACACCTATCACGTCATTGTTATAAATTACACTAGTTCTGGGAATTCCGGCAAGTATATCTGTTGATTTAGTGTATTCAGCATCAGTTGTCTTATTTATAAAATCTTCTATCATTTTGTCAGTATCTCTCGTAATAGTTATATTAGTAGTTTCAAGATAATCTTTAAATGTAATATTATTTACATCGATAGTTCCATGCTTTGTAACAAGACAGACGACTTTATCTAAATTATATGGTATGGATACTGAATCTGGATGTTCACTTACTCTTATCCATTTATTATCATAATTAATTAAATGAGAACCGGTTACTTCTACACCATATAGACTATAGATATTATCTAGTTTATAATCAGTATCTATTTTTGCCAATACAACATTATTTTTACTTAAAACATCTCCTACTTTAATATCATTTAAAACGCGTTTATATCCACTGTTAAGTGTAACAGTTGTATTAGGACTAAAACACAACGCATTATCCCATGATTTTTGACCCCAAGGACCCAATGTAAATAAAGCAGAAGACCATCCTATGGTTGATGCCAATTTACCAAACTGTCCAACCGGTGTTCTAACTAATGACTCGAAAAATATAGCAGAATGTTCAACTGTATGAAGAACAAGATTAAATAATCCATACGACTTTTTAAGACTTTCCCTTATTTTCAAAAGGAAATATGTAATAGCAGCCATACCTGTCTGTAATCTAATCATCATCTTTTCAAAAAGTTTAAATAAAAAGTTACGCATAACATTTAGTTGCTTTCTTAATCCATTAAGAACCGTAGAAAAGCTTTTAAATAACTTCAAAAATATATCCATAATAGCATAAATAGGTTTCATTAAAATTTTCAAAAAATTAGAAACCATCTTTGACAACACTTTTCGAAAGTTCTCAACTGTGCTTTCAACCGATGATTTACCTTCAATGGGTTTTATAAATCCAGCAAAAGGCATCATCCAAGGCTTGTTTCTATATTCTGCCCAATTATTATAAATATGGTCCTTAAATTTAGTGTAAAGTAAAGTAAAATGTATTGCCAAAAATATTATTAAGATTAATAAAATCTTAGATATCGGCTTATAATTAAATATTAATACTTCAAGCATACTTCTATTATTTAAATATATTTATTTTTCAAACTTAATAATAATATTGATTAACAAAAACATAATCATTACTATTTACATATTAGCATTTTTAAGTGTTAAATTTTCTATTTCAGTGTCAAGTTCAGTATCTATGAACTCAAGATAATCTCTATAATGTTTTGACTTTTTACCACAATTAATTCTTAATGTCGAATTTTCCGTAACCAAATTAATCGCATCGGTGTAATCTATATTTTTTTGAGGTTCGATATCTGGTATTTTTTCTATATTTTTCCAAATACCTTCATCAAAAACTTTAGTATTTGAAGTAACAATGATACCATTTTTGTCTTTGTAGTAATGCACAAACTTATTACTAATTTTTACTATACCTATTACTTTATTATAAAAAGATAATGTATCTCCTATTTTTATATCTTTAATTGGTTTGTAATATCCCCCTTTCATCTCTATTTCTGTATCAGGATAAAAACCGTTTTCCAAGTATTTTAATTCAGCGGCATAATCAGATTCATCTATATCTTCATTGAATCCTGAATTAGTAATTGTATTTGTCTCAGTAGAGTTTAATTTCATAAGAATTAGCGAATTTATCGTCTTGTTAACATATTTATTAATTGATCCTTCATAATCTTTAAACAAAATGTTACCTATCTTAATCTCTCCTGAAGTAGTGCTTAAGCAATATAAATATTGGGGTTTGACAAATACGGGTGTCCCTCTTTTTGATTTATTAACAAAAATCCAGGTATCATCTTCCTTAACAAGATGATTTCCCGAAACATAAATACTATCATACTTATATATTGTATTCGTATTACTAAATTTATGAGTTGAAATTACTTCAGAACCATCTTCTATTATATCACCAACTTTAATGTTGTAAATTTTAACATAATTACCATCGCGTAATTTTATATAGGTGTCTTTATCGAAACAAAATAATCTTCCTGCTTTTTTTTTAACCCATTGTGCCCTTGATAACCATTTTACAGAAAGTCTAACCGGCGGTGAAGTTATTATTGATTGCATACTATTTTTAGAATGCTCAAGTGAGTGCATTAATATATTAAATCCAGACATACTTCTTCGCATAGAATTACGCATTTTATGCATGGAATACATTATACCTATTGTAAATTTTTGAATTAAAGCATAAAATTTTTGCGCGGTTGCATTAAAAAAATCACGAATAGGTCTTAGCATCTGTCTAATACCATTTATTTGATCTTGAAATATTTTGAATATTCTTCCAAATACTCCAAATATAGGATTAAGAAATCCTAAGAATTTTTTAAAAATCCCTTCTGTTTTTTGACCCATGATTCCATTTATAACTTCATTAGAAGATTTACCATAAAGTCCGGCGGTTACTATTTTTGATGGATTTTGACGATTTTTGTAGAAATTTTCACCTTCCTCATAAATATGATTGGAAATTATAAGTTTGTTAACATAATATATAGCAAATGATAGTAATATAAATATTTCTATAATGGCCGCATATCTTTTAACTTTAGCTTCATCCATACTATTAAGATAATAGGATATCTTTTTTTTGTTAAATTAATCTAATTATTCATAAATATTGTTTGTATTTAAAATTTATTTTTTTTATATTAGTTATTATAAATGAGTCAAAAATCAAATTCCCTTTGTTCCAAAATATGTCAAATTTTTAATTGTAAATGGAAAAAAAACAGACAAGTCGATATACCACCTAAACTTCCAGCGGATATTTCAGCTACGTTATCTGATGTTAATTTATACACACATGAACAAAAACATGTAAATACTATTAAAGATGATTATAAAACACAATATGGAAGCACATCCGCTGAAAAGGAAATCAAAAAACCCATCACTGTAAATAAAATAAGATTATCAATTGACAATGATTATATTAGAAAAAGTAGTGATAATTTAGGAGAAGTAAATTCTCCTAAAAAACCTGAATTGTAATTATACCATTTGGTTTAAATAGTTATTATTAATACTAACATAATTATAAGTATCTGTCCTTTTTGTAGCAGGTTTACTAATAACCGTGTTATTTTCTTTAATAAAATCTGTTAACATGGACATATTTACAAATTTCTTTCCTTTAGACTCTAATTTTTCATCACATACTTCGGTACATCTGAAACCATCTTTGGTAATGTCTGCAATATACCCTTCATAATAGACCCATTCAGGACTTAGTGTATTTGTTTCTTTAAAAATAAATTTACATGGAGAACTTGCTATAAAAAATTCATAGTCGTAGAGCGGAATACAACAATTTTTATGATCAATAGGTAAAAACGAATGTTCTAATTTGTATTTATCAGTTGAAAGACTTAGGCCCATATTATATATCAACCATATTTAAAATTCTTATATTTTAAATTTAGTTAGGAATTTATTATTTTTGAACATAAAGATTAAAGGGTCCAACGTTAACACCTATTCTTGTTTCATATTTTACAATACCTTGAGCTCTTGTGGAACTGTTGCCAAGTCTATGAGTAAAGGGATATTGAGTTCTGGCTTGTTGAGGAGTATCAAGATGGGTAAATTCGCCATATGGTAAATATGATACATTTTCATGGTGATAATGAACTTCACTGACTTGGTTATTAGTAGCAAACCCTTCCTTGGTAACTACACCTTCGGTAAGATTTATAAGAGCTGTATTTTGCTTTTGCTTTTTTTGAAGGTCAGTGTTTGCTTGATCTGATGGACTTGCGGATGAAACATTAGCATCCTGCGACGGATAAAAGAAAGCTTTCTTTTTTATGCGTGTCATATTAATATTATAGCACATTTTTATGTAAGGTTAATTATTAATATTTATTTAATTTATAAAATAATGGACATAGATAATGAAAAAGTTTTACAAGAATCACTAAAGATTCATCTTTTATATAAAGATGCTAAGGCAAGTGGTAATGTTGATATTGCTAAACTTACTGAAAAAGCAAAAGAACTATATCCTTACACCTCCGAAAAACTTACGAGTATAGTTAATATAGCATTGGGAGACTCATATGAATATGAAAGACTAAAATTTATGCTAAATATGAATACCAAGGTTAAAAATAATGAAATAACCGAAAAAGAAGGTTCAGTTCAAGTAGGACAAGTTCTTGTAGATGATATAGTCAAACCTTCTTTAGAAAAAAAGTAAATATTAAATCTATTATAAAAACTAATAAATTTAATAATAATATTTATAATCTTCATATAATATAAAAATATGGATAATTCTACTATAATTAATGTTATAAATAATGTTCATAAGATGTTGGAAAATAGAGGATTTGATATTACCAAAGTTAATAGAAATCCACCTACTGCTCATATGAATAACTTGATTAAGTTGTTCAGAGATAAAAAAAATACACTTGACATAACGATTGAAAATACTAATAGAGATAAATCAGATTTTGGAAAAAAAGCCTATGTTCATTTTATTTACAATATGAGAAATGAAAAGTCTAATAAAGAGTTCGAAGATTTATATGATGTCGTAACCAAATCCAATAATATGATGGAAAGGGACCACATTATAATTGTTGTATTTAGTGAATTAACTGAAAAACATAGATCACTTGAAAGTGAGTTTTCTAATTTAACTCTGTTTAGCTATAAGAATTTAATGTTTAATTTAGTAGATCACCAATTTGTTCCCAAACACGAGTCATTAACAGCTGCTGAAAAAATTAAATTGTTATCTGATTTCATGATTAAAGATTATAATAAGCTCCCTCTTATAAGTAAATATGACCCAGTATGCAGATATTATAATTTTAAGATAGGTGATGTTTTAAGAATAACACGACCATCAGATGCTAATATGACTCATGTTATGTACAGGCATGTTCAATTCCTTGATTAATATTTAATAAATTTGATATTAATTATTTATTACTTAAAGAAGAAATTAATAATTAAACTACTATGGTAGACAATTTATCAGAAAGTCATTCTAGTGATAATTTCAATAACTGGGACAACTATCAATTACAGATAAATAAGTATCTTAAAGCTATAGACGGAAATCCCTATGTTTTAGAATTATGTCAAGATTTTAAAAACATTAGTAAACATAAGGTAACAAAATATCTAGAGAATAATTGGAAAGTTAAATTCAATACATTGATGGAACAGGGGAAAATAACTAACAATGATATTAATGAAATTAATTCGTTATTTAATACAGATAATATGATGAAGCTTTTTATCAAAAGTATGACTGAAAAAATTTCAATTGATAATGAATTAGAAATTTTAAAGTTTATCAGTTTAGCTTCAATGAAAGAATCAAAAGAGAATATAAATTTACTTATTCCTGAAATTGTATTCAATCCATCTGAACTAAAATTCGTAACAACCACAGGACTTGGTATGCTCGAGACCTATGTCGATTATGAATACCTTTACGAAAACTTTATTCCTCCTGAAAATATAATTAAAACAACTTGTTCTAAAGATGCGGGCCCTATATTTAACCCGGAAGTAATTAATACAATTGTAGGTTGTAAAACTGGTAATGAAGCAATAAAAGGATATTTCAAGAAGTCAGATGTGGGAGACTTTTACAATTGTGCTACCTTACAAATTGTATTAGGAGAAAAAAAATGTGCCAATGCCAAACTGTTTAATAATGGAAAAATTCAATTAACTGGAATTCCTCATCCTGATTTAGGAACTGTGGCAGTAAAAATTATAAGTGACCTTATTAAAACTATACCTGATAACAAAGAAACTAATCAAAAAATTGTATTCGACAAAAAGCATGTTAAACTAAAATATTATAAAACTGTAATGATTAATACTTGTTATGACCTTGGTATATCAATTGACCGGGATATTACAAGTCAAGTTCTAAGTGAGAGATTTAATTTCAGCACTGTTTGGGAAGGAGACGGCTATCCGGGTGTAAGAGTGCTATATTATTACAATACGGATACTGTAGGGACTGAAAACGAGGGGCTATGTACCTGTTCATGTGATAGTTCCGACGATAAATGTGAAGAAAAATGTAATGGAAAAGGTAGTGGAGAAGGAAAATTTAATTGTCGTAAGATTTCTATTGCGGTATTTCAAAGTGGTAAGGTTATTATTGCCGGCGGATGTAAAGATGCCGAGCCTATTTACAGTGTATACAATACTTTTAATAAAATTGTAGGAACAATAGCTAATGAAATTACTAAAATAGACGACGAACATATTCAAAATAAAAAGAAACATAAAGAAAAAAAAATATTTATTGACAAACAAAAAATTACCAATATCGAAATGTACAAAAAGTTACTAGGCTAAATTTAAAATATTCTTTTATTATTATGGAAAGCTCTTCTAAAATAAATGTATATTTTAGAAAAAAACCCTATTTTCCTATTAATGAAAATGATAAAGATATAATTAGTTTAACAGATACATCTATTAATATACAAAATTGTAAAAAGCGTGTTAATGATAATGTTTATTTTTCAAGTTACAAAAATCTAGATATTATTGACGACCAACAGAAAAATAAGGATGTATTTTCGAAAACTATTTATAAAGATATATCTGACCTAAAATCAAATTTGTTAATAGCATATGGTCAAACAGGTTCCGGTAAAACTCATACTCTTACGGGGACAAAAGATGAACTTGGACTTATACCTCTTGCTGTAGATAAATTATTAAATGATGGTGTTTGTCTAGAACTATCTGTTCTGGAAATTTATAATGATCAGATATATGATCTATTAGAGCCATCAAAAAGAACTATTGAAATTTTTGAATGTAACAATAGAATAAAATATAAGCATAAACCTAATAAAATTAGTATTAATAATCATGACGACCTTAATAAAACTATTAATCGTATAAATTCTCTAAGAAAAGTAGGTAATACAAAACTTAATGATGCTTCATCGCGTGCTCATACTATTTATTTTTTTAATTCTAAGTCAGATAATTTTAAATTTTTTGCGATTGATTTGGCAGGAAATGAAAGGGGCAGACTTACTAATGCAAAGGGAGTTGAACAAAATCGTGAATATATAGCAATAAATAAAAGTCTTTTTGCTCTTAAAGAATGTATTAGAAGCATTTATCTTTCTAAACCATATATTCCTTTTAGGCATTCTAAATTAACCAAACTGTTAAAAGAAATACTATACAATAATATTAATATTCATTTTATTGGAACCATTAATTCGTCAAAAATTTGCTATCCTGATATAGTTGATACTATAGAATATGGCATGTGTCTCAAAAAATCGAATATAAAAAAAATACTCCGAAATGATATACCAGAAAAACCACTAGTAAAACCTATTTATACTAAAAAGGATGACCCAAATATTTGTTTATCCATAAAAGATTTATCAAAATCACAAAATATTGTAAGTCCTGAAAATGATAATTTGGTAAATAGATGTAAATCAGCACCTACAATTGGTAATAGTAAATTAAAAGAAGATATATTAGACAACTATTATGAATATATACTCTATCATTATAATGTAGCAAGAAAACATAGCAGAATATATGATTATTTAAAAAAAAATAAAGGATATTTAGACCATACTAAGTCCAAAGAAATTCAAAAGATTATAAATAAATTTACATGCGTAGGTATGAAATTTATTGATAATAACTTATAATACTTTATCGGTTATAATTTTTAGAACGAGATTGAATTGATCTTGTTCTGTAGATTTTAGTTCTTTTAGAATTTTTCCATTATGGTCATATACTTCTACTGTAAGTTTATCAAACTCCATATCTTTACTAGGTGTATAAACACCAAATAATTTATCTGTATTAATATAATTATAGTAACTTCCTTTCTTTTCCCACATTATTTGGCAAAATCCTCCCATTGATGACCCATTAAGATATAAAACATCATCGAATTCTTTGATTTTTATAAGAAAATAGGGATAACTTTTAAAATCATTTTTACGATAAAAATTTTCATTTATAAAACAACTTACTAACTCAACTCTCTTAATATTAGAAATAGAAGTGTTTCCGTTATAATTTACTTCAAACTTAAATTCAGAACTCACAGTGTTAGTTTTACCATTACTCTGGATAATATTAGCCATAATATTAAATTCATACTCTTTATTTTCAACCTTATTTTCAATAGGAATATTTATTTTATCTATAAGTTTTTTTAGAGATTCTTCTATATTAATATTTTTATTAGGAGGTATAACTATATTATTTTCACGGGACGTATCGTTAACTATATAATTAGAATTATAATTAGGTAAATCGTTAATAACTACATGGGGTCTCTCAGGAATTGTATTATTAACACTATTGTTATTGCTACTGTTAATAGAATTATAATTAATTATTGGTCTATTTTGAGATAAATCAATGCCGGTATTATTATATTCTTGTAATTTAGACATATTTCTATTGGGTAAAGGTTTACTAGTATCAACTCCTTCCTCCCTATTAGCAGGAGGAAAATAAATTTCTTCACCCATATTATTCGTAGATTTACTTATATCATAGTTATTAAAGCTATTTTGTCCTGAAACCTTATTATTAGGATTAAATTGTGCAGTTTGTTTTTTCTTTTCATCTAATTGCTTAGTTAAGTTTAATTTTTCATCACTATCATTATTAAAATTATTTTTATTTTCATTTTTTTTATTAGGAGGTATTCTCGAATTAATTAGCTCTTGTAGTCTATCGTCAAATGTTTTTTCTTTATTACTTTCTTTAAACATTTCATCGGTATCACTATTCATTGTTATATTATTTATTTTTTTCGGTGGCATTCTGTTGGATATAGAATTATTGACATTTCCAACCTCTTCTTTAAATTTATTATCATCGTCATATTTTTTTTGAATATTTAAAGTTGTTATCATGTCAGATATTGTATTCCTTGAAAGATTGGCATTTTTAAGATTGAATTTGTCTATTAATACTATATACTCTTCGCGCGTAAGCTTAAATTTTCTTGATAAAACCTTTCTCAACTTTCCAATTATATTATTATTGATATCTTCTCGAATCATTCTGGCTCTATGAACAGTTTGTTGTCTTTCAAGCATCATATCATTAAGTCCCTCTAACCTTTTTTTACTTTGTAATTTAACATTTGTAGAATTGTCATCAAATCTTATACTTTGTCTGACTCCCATTAACGAAGAAAGAGGAATGTCTGTATTTTGAAGTCTTTCCATTATAATAAAAATAAATTTTAAATTTAATTTCTATACGTAAATTAATCGTCAAGTTTTGGAGAAATATAGTAGTAAATAAAGCTACCGTCATCATTAAGATTATAATCTAAACGAACCGGGTTGTCGGCTATCATATTAATCGTAACGAATTCAGTTAGTTGGTTGGCTTTTGTTATGTTTTTAAGAATTGATGTTCCTACGGTAACATTAAATTCTCCTTCACAGCTCATAAGTTCGTAGATTTTTTTTTTATTATTAGAAGATTTTGCTTCACTTTTTCCAATATTAATTTTAAGTTTTTTTTCATTTTCATATCCTTCCGCTCTATCAAATAGAAATTCTGTTTCCGAAAGATCGCCCTTAGAAAAAGTTGACAATTGTTTATCTTTAATCTTAAATGTAATCTGTTCCGCGCCTGTAGTAATAACAGAATTAATCATATTACTAAAAATTTTTGTTGACAATTCAAGTTCCAGATGATAATCTATACAGGGGACGTCAAGATCATCAACGTCGATATCCAATAGCATTAATCCGTATTTCCTTTTAAGTCCATCATTTTCAAATATAATATCAAGTTTAGGATTAGATTCATTGTAAATAATACTTAATTTTCCTCGCCCAGATGAAGTTTTCAATAACTTAACAAATTCCTCAAAGTTAATCCCCAAATTTACAGGACCTATCTTTTCAAATTTATCAAAATCATTTTTTTCGATTTCCAATTTAATAAGAGATACGTGCAGATTATCCATACCTGAAACATACAGACCGTCATCTTTTACACTAATATTCCCCATTTTAAGAACATTAGACACAGATTCAATAGCATCACAAAAATATTTGCTATTATTGGTTTCCAGATGACAGGAAGACATTTTTTATTTATGAAAAAAAATAATTTATGAAATCAAATTTTATATTAAAAATATCTATCTATTGTAATGAATTACGATAGATATATTCCACTTATAAATAATTACTGGTTTAGAGGAATACCTGATTATGAACGATGGTTTAAAAAATCTAATAAGTATGATAAAGAAATAAAAACCATGTTTTATGGAATATTAAAAGTTGGCGAAGCAGGGCTTATTGAACATTGGGGCTATACTAAAGACGGATTTATGGCATATATTATTTTGTTAGATCAATTTAGCAGACAAATATATCGTAATAATAGAAAATCTTATAAAAATGACCCTCGAAGTATGAAATTTATGAGAACTCATATAATGAAGTATATTGATGAATTATCAGCTATTGAATTAATGTTCGCTTTAATGCCATTCCAACATTCAGAAAAACTGAATGACCAAAATGACGGTATTCAAGTTTTAAAAGAATTAATAAAGTGTGAAAATAATAAATCCGAATTAGATGTTTTAAGTGAAGCTCTTAAACACCAAAAAGGACATTATAAAGTTATCAAAACTTTTGGACGATTTCCTAAAAGAAATAAATATATTGTAAGTAGAATTACTACCAAAAAAGAAGAGGAATATATTGACTCTAGTCCAGATGTTCCGTATTAATACAATTATTTTCATATTCTAATTTGTTTTCATTATTATACACACCCCAATGATAACTTTTAATATTTGATTTGTCGGGTGTATCTTTAAAATATAGTAATGTCATTAGTTCGTAGTACATATTTATCCAAAGTAAAAAGTATTCTCTGCATTTAGAGTTTTCAAATTTATATTCTTCTGCTCTTAAATTAATTATATCCCATGGTTTCGGTTTCATCATAAAATGAATTATTAGAGGTTCTTTAATAATTTTTTTATTTACAGCGCTTTCAACTAAAATAGGATGTATGTTATAGGCTATATCCAACTGTTTTATACTAAAGTTTTTAATTCTATGAAGTATCTCGAAAATATATTGATCTGACACAAATAGCTCTTTATCATCAATTGTTAATTTATCTATATTCTCAAATAATAATTGGTACATAGTTTCATAAATGTTTTTATTGTAGTTAGAAAGTATTACTCCCGAATTAAACTTATTTTTTATTAATATTACTTTACTATAATCACTGTCAGCCTGCATATCAGGAACCATAAAAATGTTACTTTTTGTATTAATACCAAATAAATGGTCTATATTTTGGAGTATCAATACATCTGTATCTAAATATACAAATTTTTCACATTCAGGTATATTAAACATAGCAAACTTACCAAATAAATGTTTATCTTTTATAAATTTAATTTGTTCAATATTCATATTTATTTCTTCCAACTTAGACCTTAAATTAAATTTAACAACACTTATTCCTCTTGATTGTAATACATCAATAATAGATTCACTTACATCCTCTAAGCATATACAGTATAGTGGAAATTTAGACCGCACTTTTGTTAAATTAAATGCTAAATTTAATACAGCTTTGTAATCTCTTCCGTTAGAAATATATGTTATATAGCCGTTTCTTACCATATTAATATTAATTAAATATTAAACTATTAATATTAAAACGTATACTTAATATTAATTATTTTATTTTATGGGAATATTCTATTATTTCCTCCTTATTGAAACCATTTTCTATATCAAGAATATCAATATTAAACACGTCGCTTTCATATTTCAACAATTTATACAGCTTATCATTAAGTTCAAAGTCTTCTAATTCAAAGTTATGTAGGTATATTTTAATCCGGTCATCAAGCTTTCTGGATATCTTAATTTTCTGTAGCATTATTAATCTTAAAACATGTTCGTCGGCAAGAGTAGAAAATATTAATTTAGAATGAAATATGTCATTAAATTTATCACTTTTACTTATTAATAATGAAGATATATGAGTCATATATCTATTATTCTATGTTATCTTTATTTAAATAATCATCTGCCACTGTATCATATTGTGAGTCGGCTGTTAATTGACCACCTGTTTTATTAAGACCAGCCATAAGTTCTTTTACTTCTTTAGGAGAATTATTGAGTGTTCCTATTTGAATCTTATGTCTCGGGCGCTTTCTTATTAATTTAAATTGTTCTATAGTAGGATGAAAAACACCTAACATTAGAAATATCATTGCTAAAATCAAAAAGTAATAATCCATTTATTATATAATTAGATTTAAACTTTTATAAAATCTGTAGTGCTTTCAGAATATCTATAACATTCTATAAGTTTTTTAAATTTATTAGATAATTTATTAGGCCTTTGACATAATCTAATTATCAAAGGATTATATTCACTATAAATACTTCTTCCTAATGCGCCTATATTAGTAACAGGAGTTCCTCTGACATAATATTTCGCAATACTGCTTCCATATCTTAGTGTGCTTAATGTATGTCCAAAACTTTTTGGGTCACGAGATTCTTCAAATTGAAACCATGTAGAAAACTTCTCTTTATCTTTTTCACTTTTATTAAATCTTTTATTCTCAATAGTTCCCATAATTAGATCAAAATTATCGTTTCTTTTGTTGAAATAAATTGAATGTATCGAGCCTTCTCCTATTCTAGGTTGATTAGGATGAAATGAGTAATGTGAACTGGTATTATTTAATTGAGAAGCCATCATGTAGTTAAATTTTTGATATTTTTTATAAAATATACCCATATCATTTTTTATAATAACATAAGCTCCCTTGAGTATCTCCTCCAACTCATTAAATTTTAAACGTGTGTACTTAATTAAATCGTTTAAAAAATCTAAAATATGTGGACTAACATTTACTGAAAAAGTAAGACCAGTAACATATTTAACCATTTTATTAAAATCATTTGGATCTGCCCCAATCTCCTTTTTTATGTATTTTAAAATTTTATTTCTTTTTTTATTAGACATTTTATTTATAATTTGCCTTTTTGCTTTTATGGTTAATTTTTCATTCTTTTTTGAACTTTTATTTTGAGAAATTAGAGTTTTCTGATTAACTATATTCCTTTCTCCTGAAAGTTTGCTTTTATTATCACCAAACTCTGACATTTAATTATAATATATTTCTAAAATATTATAGACTTATATTTATCAATAATTTGTCCGCCCTTTTTACTAAAAATACTATGTTTTTTATTGGTTTGAGGATCATAAATGAAACTATATACATTTATACCACCACCATTAAAATTGATATTCAAGTCAAATAAACTTGCTAAACTATTATCGTTTTCTTCATAATCAAATTCTAAAGGTTCGGCATATTTACTTCCAGAAAATTTTGATTTTAACACTTCCATTATATTATAATAATTAATAGATAATATTATAGTATAACCCATTTTCCAAATTTATTATCATTTATTTTAACATCTTTTATAAACTCTTTTAATTCATCTCTGACAAGATACATTATACGATATTCCAAAATCTTAAAATTAAGCTGTTCTTTTTTGGGAGTTTCTAATGCTTTGCCTCTTAAATTAGACCAATCCATAATAAATATATTATTCTCCTTAATCTCTATATGTTTTTTTTAGAAATTTATAAGGCACTTTAAATATATCAGTCATACAATAAGGGCATTTTCTATACGACATTATATCCTTATTAAGTTCATTGTAAGATAACATAAATGCTTTATAACAGAATGCATGATTACATTCTAACATAATAATATTTTTACTTTTACAATCTTTTTCTGTAAAATCCTTGCCTGTAATAAGACAAACATTATTAAATTTAAGTTTATCTAAGTCATCTATAAATACATGACTTTTTTTTATCATTACATAAAATTATAGTATTAATTTTAAATGAATATATAATGGTTTCCATTCATAATGGCGAAATAAGTAAAAATTTTCAAATTTTTAAACCTATAAAAACCACACCTAATAATAGTAAATTTAAAATTTACCACGATAATAAAGAACTGTTTTTACAATTACCCAAGACATCTATATACAGTATTTTACAGCCATTTGAAAATATGTATAGAATTACTCTAAAGTTTAATCTAAATGATAGTTTACATGCTAAATTTTTAGATAAATTATCAAAAATAGAAACAGTTCTAAAAAAAACTGAGAAGGAACTTTGGAAAACTTTAGGAAAGAATGCTCGTAATAAAGAATGGATTAACTCAATAAGATTTTCCGAAAAAAATAAGAATGCTTACATGAAATTAACATGCGATAAATCAATTATTAGTGTATTTGATCATAATAAAAAAGAAGAAAATATAAATTATATTATTAAAAATTCCGAAGCAATATGTATAATTTACTTAAAGCATATATGGAGAAATAAAAATAATATAGGTTTAGGTTGGAATTTATTTCAAACTAAAGTATTTCATCCTATCCATAAAATCAAGGAATGTATCATATTTGACGAATTTGAAGATAACCCATTGATGCATTATTTTAATATTCCCCCTATTATTGATGATAAACCTAAAATTACTAATAAAAATAAAGAAGAAGATCCTATTTTTGGCAAATATGTCAAATTAAAACGTTTGGGCGCTAATCCCAATATAATTGCTCTAAAGCTTAGTCAAGATGGATATACTGAAAAAGACTTTAATGATTTTATGGATGGTAAACAACTGGAAAGAAAAACAGCTAATAAACCGGTTAAGATAATGTCGTCCATGTTTCAAAACGTTAAATTAAAAAAGACTAACACTGTTAGGAAAAATAAAAAAACGGTAAAGAAATCTAATAATCAATGTGTCGTTACCGAAGAAAGTTTGGCATTTGCTATAAAATCACTTAAAAAGGTTTAAATAACACCATTTTTTATTATTTAAATATAAAGTCATAATAATACCCAATGAGTATTACCAAAGAAGGTAAATATAAACAGATTTTAAAATCTACACGATTTTATAAAAAGAAGTTACCAGATATTAATGAATTTATATACACTTACGTAAAAGGATACCAAGATATGGGGATTGATTGTTATATAAATGAATATAAAGCCGAAGCATTTATGAGTTTTAGAGATGCATCTTCATCCAAAAAACTTAGAAATATTAGAAAAGATGTTATCAAAAGTAGAAATTATATACTTATGGTAACTAAAGTAGATAAACATAAAGGTTTTATTGATGTTGAGAAAAGAAGTATAGATAGCGAGGATGAAAAAAAATATATAGATTTAATTAATTTTTACCAAAAGGTATTTATTGTTTTTATAAAGTCATTTGTATTTAATAATATAGATTGTTCACAGGATGACGTATATGACTTTCTTCAAAAAACATTATGGAAACAAGATCCTAAAAATATTAGAGAAAATTTATATCTTATACATAATAGTAAGGATAAAGTTAAAGATGACTACGGGCTTAATGATGAACTTGGGAATATAATTTTAAAAAAACTAATAACAATTATACCTAAACCGTTCTGTAGAATGAATATTAGACTACAAATTAATAGTTTATCGGTTGACGCATCAGGTGATATTAAAAGAGCTGTTGAACATTTTGAAAATAAACTGGATCGAAAATTCAAAGTAACTTCTGCGCCATTATACGAATGTAAGTATGATATTCCAATTAATGGAGAAGATGAAGACACAAATAAAGCTATTATTGAAAAATGTCAGAATACTATTTCTAATACAGAAACTAAATTTACTGAATTAGTAAATGAATTAGATTTTGATAGTTTTTACATTAAAGACAGCGGTTCGTTTCATGAAATAATACAGTAACTTAAATCATTTCAAGACATTTTCCATAATGCTGAGGTTCGTTTACGGAATAGTTCCAAAGATATTTATATTTTTTTATTTTGGGCACACACCTTAAATCATATGTCATGTTTCTTGTAGACCGTGTTGATATTGTGTATGGGTAATTGACAAATGCCTCATACATAGGTATACAAGCCAGAAATAGAATAATTAATAATATAATTTTATTCATTATATTATCTATTAATAAAATAATTTAACTTTCGTCTGCTCCGGTTGCTTCGGCTGCTCCGGTTGCTTCGGCTGCTCCGGTTGCTTCGGCTGCTCCGGTTGCTTCGGCTGCTCCTGGCAATGTTATATCGAGATAACCAAAATATAGTTGTAAATTTGAATTTAATGAATCTATTGATTGACATGCATTAATATATGCTTCTTGCTGAACTTGCTTATTAATTCCGGTTAATCTTGATATATCATTGTCTATATCAATTCTTGCTATATCAATAAACAATTCACTAAAACATTCATATATTTTTTTTATCATACCTATATGAGTCAATATTTCATTAGCCTGTGAGTTGCTTCCTAATGAGACTGTTATTATATTTTTTTTTAACTTATGTAATATTTCTTTTACAGTTGCTGTTTGAGAAGCATCCTCTAAATCAATTAGTTCTATATCCTGATCTATTTGAATTGTTGTTCTGGGAAAAATATCAAATACATCTAAAAATGACCTTGTATTCATTAGTATTTCTAAAATATATGAAATATCCCTAACAAAATGTCCCATTCTAATATTTTTGGTGATTGAATCAGATTCCCCACCCCATATTTTTAATATTTTACTACAAACTCCTTCTACAGAGTCAGTACCAAACTTTCCTAAAATCTCAAAGAGTTTTTTATTAATTTGTCTTCTATACTTGGTAAATATCTCATAAGGACGAGGACCTCTACGATATCTATTTAAAACTTCACTTGAATGTTCGGTGCTTAAGGAAGCAGGTGCTCTTTCTTTACCTGTAATATCTCTTAATTTAGATTTAATTTCAGTCTGAACTTCTGTTGGAATAAATATATGTTCCCGTTCTTTATCATAATCTGTAATACCTACATAGGTATATGTGGTAGTAAAGTCTAACATTAAACTAAATACGCTTTCTGCTGTTTTAAAAGTATTATTAAAAAAATCATCTCTTGCTATATGCTCTAGTCGTTTAAATACATTAACGATAATATTTAAATTATCTAGTGATTTAACTAATCTTTCGGAATCAGGTTCACTGCCGTCTGCTTCCTGCATTTTTTCATAGTTTTCTTGATATTCAACAATAATTTGCTGAAGTTTACCTAATACTGACTCTTTTCCAGTAAAAATATACGATAGTGAATCAGGAGTTTTTTCCATTTCAAGAATTAATTTAGATAACTTTTCTTTTATTTTAGATAAGTCATCATCATCCCATTTCATTTCAGGGTCACTTAAATCAAGAACTTCAGTGGGTTCCCCGTCAGCTAACCTTTCTGAACCAATTTCAAATAAATTATCTGATATATAATTATGCTTTTGAAGAAAATCATTATATGTAAAATCTTTATCATTTCCTGAGTAATAAGCTAATGATCTGTTTTCAATAAATGATAATTCACCTGCGTTATTAATATACTTGAATGGATTATAACTATCAATTGAAGTAGTGCCAAATAAAGTAGGCACATCATTAACTATGGAAAAAAGCCCACATAATATATCTCCAGTATATAATATTGTTTTATGATTATCCCTAAAATATTTATTATTAATTTGTGTCCATTTAATTAGTGACCAATCGCCTGATTTTTTCATATCAAGTAATATTTTCAATACCTGCTGTCTCGTCAAACTTTTATTGGTTATTGCTTCAAAAAGATGTATTGTAATATTTTTAAAAACAGCATATTCAGGTTTTCTTAGTTTTGCTTCTAAAGATGCTGGGGTAGTTCCTTTATTCATAAGCAATCTAATTATTTTACTTAATTGTTTAACCGAAAAGCCCTCTTTTATTAAAATATCATCTTCTACATTTTTTAATTTAATTATTAAATTATTTATATCAGGGGTTTCCTCTTTTCGTATTTGTTCTATAATATTAGAATTAAATTTTACCTTATAATCATCAGATAAATTATCTCTTCTAGGATACCATACATTATCAATTTCATCAAAGCCGGTGGCAGGAGAAAATTCGTCATCTGAATCAAAATTATTCATAAATAAGGAAGTCATCATTTTAATATATGGAGCATCTTCGGAATCTTGTAATTCTTTTATAGTTTCACTGAATTTAGAAAAATCAAAAGGTGCCGGATCCCAAAATTTAACTATGGGAACTATTTCACTAATATCACCTGCTTCTCCAGTTTTACAAATTCTGGAGCTTTGTTCTCTTTCTCTTTCATTATCTCCTGCTCTTTTGCAATCTTTTGTAAATGTTCTCCCTATTAGACAATCTTTAAAACAAGATGTACCTGAAATACTTGCTGAGGTGTCAAATAAAAAATGATTTATATTATCATTTACAAGTGTAGATTTTAAATATTTTATTCCTGATACAGATGATGAATTTTCCATATCATGTGAAATTCCTTTTATATCATCTTGATAAACATTCATCTCAAGTTTTAGATGATCTTTAAATCTAAAAAATCTAAATCTGCTATTAATATCTTTTATATCGCGTTGAATATGATATTCCATATTTTTGAAAAAATTTAAGAAATATTTAGACTCATGACTTCCTAAAAATAATCCCGATACTACATTATGTCCTATATCTTTTGATATATTACGAGAAAGATCATTAAATTCTCTTAATTCATCTGTATCTTTTCCAAAAAAATTTTTATCCACATTTTCAGGTAATTCTGCTCGGTCTCCTTTACCAAAATCATGTTTGGGTTCTCCTTGTATTTCTAAAAGCCTTCTAAGATTATTAAATTTTTCAATACTTCCGCCTGACTGAACTTTTTTAGGTTGGTTTACTATTTTACTATAATCCGAATGAGTAGTGCTTTTCAATAGTTTTTTTTCACTTTCAACACTTATAATTTTGGCATATTTTTGGTACAATGATAAGCTATGTAGTAAAATATCGTAATTATTGGTTTCAATAAATTTTATAAATATTTCTAAACTTTTATCATTAGTCAATATTTTTCTTAACTCTTGTTCTGCCAAACATCCCGAATGATTAGTAATTATACCGAATTTCTCAATTCCATTAAGATAAGATTCTATTAATTTATTATCTTTTTGTGATAAAGCTGATTTAAGTTGTTCTACTGAAAATAAGGATTGGTAATATAAAATAATTGGTCTTTTTATAACTTTTGGACTATTTAGTTCTAAATTTGTTAAATGTATTAGGTCAGGAAAATCGGATTTTATATCTATTTCACTGGACAATTTCGATTCATCGAATTTTTTCAAAATATCAATTAAAATAGTATCTTCTCTTAATCTAAGCTTAAAAAACACCTTAAAAAGTTTAAAATTTATTTCTCTTTTATAATTGATACTTTCATTTTTCTGCAAATCTTCTATAAACTCATATGAGGAGATTTCTTCTACACCACCGGTATTTACTGATTTATGGACTTTTCTATAGGCTCTTTTTTTGACATCTTTGCTGACTGTTATTGGTTTTTTGATCAGATTATTAATATCAAAGAATTCACGTCTAAGAATAATATTAATAACATATGGTGTGATACCAAAAATATCTATAAAACTTTTGTTCATCATATTACTACAAAGTTTAGAATTACAAAAGAGATGAAAAAATTTT